>BNJV01002444.1_pt1 | contig 246653 bp, 468 predicted proteins | sample 8540591 | NCBI WGS metagenome assembly BNJV01 (sample SAMD00202457, study PRJDB9452) | human saliva metagenome | host: Homo sapiens | reverse complement strand
ATGGAGGTACCCGTTTCAGTCAACTACGCATCTGACTTGTCGCTGCCTCTGCAGACTGTGTGACTGGGAAGCGCACTCCTCCTCGAGCGCCATGGACATGCCATGATATTCCAAGACATCCTCCACCGTGAGCGCAGAGGCGGGAGTGTCGGGCCTGAGGGCGGTGGTCGATCCGCAGGGGACTTTATCATTGCGGCCGAACACATGATTCCCAGGGCCAGCCAGGAAGAAACCGGCTGCCTCATATGCAGGCCCTGACCTCTCCGGCAAGCCGTCGAGATGAGTCTGGCGCGAGCCGCCGAGGAGACGATGGCCAGGATGAAGCTGGTTCCGAGTAATGGTCACGACCGTGACCAGCGCGAGGGAGGCCCAGTCAATGCTCATCAGATGCTCTTCGCGGCGAGGCCTGGGCGGCCGCAGTTGTGCCAACGACAAGCCTGTTCTTGACCCTGCTCAGGGTCTTGGGGCGTCCGAGTTCGGGTCGGTCGCTTTGGCCATGACGACCGAGAGTCCGCATCGTTGACGTTGGAGAAGTCGACTGGTTATACGGCCTGTCGAATGATTGAGCCAGGCCTGACCAGAAGCACGATGACGGGCGATCGTGCCGAGCACGCCGCCCTTGACGGCGATCAGAGGTCACTGCGCCCACCACCGCGGCGCAGGGCAGCGTGACGAGCCAGGCGATGCCCATCCTTCCGAACGTCCTCAGGACACTCGTTCCTCGTCCGGACTCCGGTGCCGAGGATTGAACCGGTGCAGATATGGGTCGACAGGGCGAAGCTGGTGATGAGAAGAGGCGAGGATGGCTACCGTCGAGGTCGTTTCAGAGGCAGCCTGCGGCGGGTCGATGTGGACCAGTCCTCGCCATCGTCCGCATGGATTCGCCAGCTCCGGAGAAACCAGACCGATGGCCAGCCCGCCGCGCCGATCACCCACTGCGGGGGCCGGTCTCTTTTCCCAGTATCCGGCGGCGACCAGGACCAGAGTGATGACGCCCATGGTTTTCGACCGTCCGATGCCATGGCCAGAGCCACCATTGATGCGAGATCCGCTGACCATTGCGGAAAATCTTTTGAAGGATCCGTGGGCGTGCGATGCGATAGGCGATCCAGGCAGAGCAGATGCCAGTTCCGGGCTACGCATCGGCGATGAGTGCGGGCAGGATGATCTTCGAAATCACTGTGCCTCAATGGAGCCCCTGGATGCCAGGGTTGGCGATGACGGCGCCGATCCGCTGAAAAGCGCGTGCGATGAGGACGACGGCAGTCCGAAGAGCTGTTGCCAGATTCCACAGGATTGCTCCGGCGAGGCCCCGCGAAGACTACGTGGGCGCGGCCCTCGATGAGTGCACGTTGAACATGCCATGAGAAATCGTCTGGCGACCTCTGTGGAGAGCAGGGCGCCGATGACGTTCAGGACGGCTGCGACCAGAACAGCGCGCTTGGGGTGAAGGTCGGTGGCGACGAGGTCGGCGCTGGAGGAGCCGGAATCCGTTGGTGAAGTTGAAGACCAGCGCCGTAATGACGACGACCAACACGACGAAGAGGTTGCACTATATCATTTCTCGGCCAGGTAGCGTGATCAGTCCTGGGCGGCTGATGCCGATCGAGTTGCGAGATCCGGGTTGCATGAATGCGGCCCGCCCACATTGTTACCACGGCCGACCAGCGCCTGACAGCGAGATTCCCGACTGTTCACCAACCCACCACCCGCCGCCCCGCAGAGCCGTAGTAACCGCTCGCCATCGGCGAAGCAACATGAAGCCATCCTCAGCGCGCCCGGAGTGTTACACGAGGCAGCAACGATATGGTCGGTCCATGGCAGCCCGAAGTGAAGCAAGCGCCTTCCCCTCGCGCCGTACTACGCGCACCACGGCCCCTTCTCACCTGACCTCGGCATCGACCTGGCACGACCAGAACGGTCGCCCGCGCCGACCGAGGTAATAAATATCCTGTCCCGTCCTTCACCGACAACGAACGGTGACCCCATGACCACTACCCGTCTTTGACCGCGCTGGACCGAGGATGGTCTATAACGGCTTCCCGCGCGTCAGGCCGCTCTACAGGGTGCACCGCTTCACGCAGCCCTCAAACGCGCCTCGGCGGCGCCATCGGCGAGCGCGTCGATACGGTGCTCGGTGATCGCACGCCGAGCACGGCGACGTGCTCATCTCCTTCTCACCGATCCGCGGAGCAGCTGGCCACCCGAGTGCTGGACGGCTCCGCGCAGCGAGGATGAATGCGTCGTTGCCCCGCGCACGCAGCACGGAGCGCAGCGCCTCTCACGCTCGACGCCTTCCGGGCTGCGGCTTCAATACGTGACCGCTATGCTCAACGAGCCCAGCGCCGGTCGGAATATCGCACCGCAAGGCGTCCACCGTGTCGTCTCGGCGCACGCGCGTCTTGGTTTACGACCTGGGGGCGGGACCTTCGACACCTCTCTCTGGTGGATGTCAACGGCGCTGCGCACGAGGCTGGCCTCGCGCGGGCTGGGCGATCCGGAGGCGACGACGACGATCTCCCTGGCTCAGGCTGGCACTGTCGCACGCGTCTGTGGACGAGACCGCTTTGAGGCGACCTGCTCATGACTGCTCGATCAGCGTGGAGTCAGGAGGCCTGGCGCCGCAGTCGCACGCATGGTCATCCCTGTGCTCGATCATGATGTTGTACTCGCCCGTAGCTGACCCCAGAAGCAACCACGCCTTTGACTCAGCAGTGTGTGGACATGATGGTGCCCTTGGTCGGCAGACTTGAGGACGGCGGCCCGATCCACCGAGACGCTGGCACCCACTGTGGGGGTGCCCCAGTCTGCCGCTGGTGCCGAGGATGCTGCGAGCAATTCGGTCGCCGGTACCCGCCCCTATCCGGGGGTTTACCGATCGGTCTGGCTATCGCCGCCGACCGTGATGCCGATGTCCGCTGACGGATCGCTCTCGCGGCTTCGGGGTTTTCCGAGGCTGATGGTACCCGCACTTCTTCTGACGCGATCCCGACCGAGGATTTGCGCGAAAGGCGGCGGAGTCAGCGCCACTGTGGCGACGCGCTTGTATCAAGCGGTCCGCAAACATCGGTCGCTACCACTCGTGGAGTGCATGCTGATGACGACGGCGAGCTGCGCAGAGTCGCGCCCTATGAGGGATGTCCTGTTCCCTTCGATGCCTTCTTTGCGCGATATCGAGGACCTCCTCAATACCCGTGACGCACGGGCGGCGGTCCGCAGATGGAGAGCGCCATGAGGCGGGATTAACCCGGCTTTGCGCGAGGACGCTCACCGATCTCAGCGATGGTCACAGCTGCAACGGCTGCCCGGGCATCGAACCGCCTGAATCGTCCTGAGTGTTAGATAAAGGAGGAGGGGTGTGCAGACGTCGTACGTCTGCACCACCCGCAACTCCACGCTACGCGCCAGAGCTGCCCGCGGCGTACGCTGCTCCGCCCCTCACCCGAGCCGGCGCTTAACGTCGCTTGGCCAGCTCATCCAACCATGGGATTCTCATTCGTGATCGACCGGCAGTTCGGCAAGAGCCTTCGACCTCATGCCAGACACGGCCCACAGCGATGCCGAAAACGCCTTACCTCCCTGAACGAGACTGATGACCTCGTCGGTGCTGGTACCTGTATACGGATGCCCCGTCGCTCATCAGCGTCATTACGTCAGGTCTTCCACGCCGCGTTGATGAAGCGCATTGACGGCGTTGAAGGGAGACGCTGGTGTCGAGCAACCGTTCACGATCTTGAGCAGCAGAATGTCACGAAAGCGTATAGGCGCTGGGATCCGGAACCCTTGGAGGTCTTCGGATGGAGGGTCGACCATCCGGTGCGGGCCCAGTAGTCCAACTGATTTGTGGTGATGCCGGCGGCTCGGCAGGCGATCGTCCTCGGTACGGCATGAGCCGAGCTCGGGGAGCGGGTCGCCGAAGAGCATCCTTGACCACGTTGGGGTACCTTCGGGCGTGAAGACTGGCTTGCTGGCGCTCAACTGACCTGCTCCTGTCGAACAAGTACGTAGACACACATGCTCCCAAAGTTGTTGGGATTCGCGGGTCCGCCCGACCAGGAACCACGATATGCCGGTGCCCTGGGGCTCAATGTGAAGTACTGCATCTGCCTGTCGACGATGTCTCAATCTTCAAGATGAGGTCAAGATTCCCCTGACTCGACGGTGGTTTGCGTCTGATGCCAAGGAAACCTCATGGCAGGTCGAGAATCAAATAGTGTGGCACGCTCATACAGAACTGCGCGCATGACTCTCTTCCCGGGCATCGTGGGCTCAGGTGGAGGATGCCGCCTCATCGGCCGCCATCGTGGCCAATTCCTCCCTCCACCGCGCGAATCGCAGGCTGAGCCCTGCGCATCCAGCGTTGTTCAGCAGCTGCAGGAGGGGTAAGTTATGATCCGAGTAGAGCGCCAGTTTCACGCGTCCGTGGAGGGCCGACAGGCGGCGCAGTCGGCCACCATGTCACCACCGATCGTCGGGCAGCAGGAGGGGAACGACGAGCGTAGAAAATCGACATGCTCAGCGGCCTCGCCCCAAGGCCGTAGAACCAGCGTCCTCGCCGGCCCCGCAGCATCATGACCGACCCGATCCGGCGTCGAGAGATGTCCCGGCAGGCTCGGATGGACATGCCGTCACGCGACCGGGGGCGTCGCAGCATCATTCATCATCATTCCTCAGTATCGGGCCGGACCATCGCGATAATGCGGCACGGATGGTCCCGGCTCAGCCGCCGCGCCGCGGGCCAGAGCGGTCCTCCAGCCCAGCGGTATCAGTGTCGACGATGAGAGTCAGCACACGTGAACCGCCGAGACGCCTCTCTCCTCGACCAGCGCAGAGACAATGCGCTCGGTAGTCGTGGCCGCTCGGGGTGGTGATCATGAGCGCTCCATGCACGGCCGTCGCGGGCAAGTGAGCTGGTGAGCAGACTCGGGCAGGACCGGGTCGGTAGCCGTCGGGGCTCCGGAGGCGGCCCAGCGTCGATAACGGGGTCCAGGATGCTGCCAGGACAGATCGGACCTCGCGCTGGTGAAGAGCGGCGCATCGCCGAGCAGCGCATCCAGGATCAGCCGTTCAGGTGCCCGACCTCGTTGAAGGTCCCGCTGCAGCCGAAGTCCATGGACACATCGCGCAACCCGATATGGGAGCCAGGAACCTTGAGGCCAGACGCAGAGAGTGATGCCCTCATCGGCTGGACCCAGGACGATCAGGCTGGCGCTCACACCGGCGTAGCGGCGTACGTCGAATGGCAGGAAAGGCGGTCGTTTGAAAACGACGGCGACTTCGGTCACGCGACGGTCAGACGCTTTCGCTCGCAGGTAGAAGGGCATCGCCCGCTCCAACGACGGCTGGCGATCTCCAGTACGAATCGCAGCGAATGTCTCGGTGCGCGAGTCGGCAGCAACGCCGTCCTCGCGATAACCTCTGACGGGTACGCCTCCCGGAACCCGGCGTCGTAGCGGCCGCGGGCGGTCGTGGTGTCCAAGTCGAGAACGCCATGGCGCCCAGGCGCACGGAGGCCAGAACCTTTCCTTCTCCGCACGCACCGCCGGGAGCGGTCATGGCGGTCGGCTCCTCCATGGCCGTCAGCGCCAAGAGCTGGAGGAGGTGATTTGGATGACATCGCGAGCTGAGCCGATGGTGTCGAAGAAAGCCCGCGCGTGTGCCGGACACCGATGTCCTCGGCCAAGTGGTGATTCCGGATATGGTCCACGTAACGCTGATTCCATAACGGCTCGAACATGGTGTTGGCGTAGCGCAGCGCCAAGATGTTCCTGGACGGTTTCCTGTACCCACGCATGATCGACGCGGAAGACATCATCAGGGCGCGTCCGTGAGACCACCAGGGTATCGGAGTCCGGCTGCGCTGGCTCGATCGTGCCGAAAGGCTTCTCACGATCACCCGCCGCCATGAGCCCGGCGATTCGTCCACGAGGCCTAGAGGCGGCACCATGCGCTGGGTGACCGCCGGGAAACCAGCCCGGCGGGACCGATAGGTAAAAGCCCGATTGCCGCCGGTGCCGCGCGTGGCATCAAGGCCGACCACGACGCCGGTCAGGCGGGAGTAGGCAATCGCCTGTCCTCGAAGGAGGAGAATTCCCGCGAAGCGCATGCCGGCCGCCGACATCCCAGACGGCCTGGTGCCACGAGGTGCGGGCGCCCACGCACCGCCTGCTCGATACAGGCCCGCAACTCGTCGTCGCCCAGCAGAACGGCGCCCCACTCCCACCAGGGAGAAACCCGAGAGCAGGCCGCGGTTGGCCAAGTCGTAGATGGCCGGCAGCAGTTTGTGACGCGCCAGGTCGCCGGTGATGCCGAACATGACGAGTACTGCGACGTGATCCGGCGATCCGGGCATGCGCAGATCGCGAATCCAGCAGGGGGATTGGTTGAGGGCGCTGGCGAAGAGCGCTCGGACGTCGGAGTGGACGTCCACGAGTACCTTTCTGAAGCGGCGTGCAGGGCTTCACAGCGAGCAGGACGCGAACTTGGCGAGTAACTAGTACCACTGTGCGAAAGCGAAGGCTTCGGAGAACACCCGAGGACCCGACCCGGAATGATAGGCTCGAGGCGACGCGTGCGTGAGCGAGCTGCTATCGACCAGTTATCGAGCAGTGATCGAACAGCGCGGGCAACACGCGCGCCGCACGACGAATGGCAGTCGCGGTAAGGTTTTCTTGGCTACATTTGCGCATTTACCCACCGTCGCCCGCCGGTCTTGGCGAGCAGGAAAGGCAGCAGGCGAGCGACCACCCTTCGCACCGGCCTCGGCAGACCCCGAAGCGTGTTCGGATTGCATAGATGCGGGCCAACCTGGCGTAACCTCGCCCGCCACGGGCACTCAGTGGCGGTGTTCAACCGCACTGCGCTCCGCACCGAGTGGCCTGGCGCGGAGCGCCACGGCCCGAGGGCGACTCTCGTACCCGCCAGCGACCTGAAGGACTTTCGTCGCCTCCTGCGCACCCCGCGCGTGGCCATCATCATGGTGTGCAGGCCGGAGCCGCCACCGAAGCCGTGATCGAGGAGCTCCGCCCCTCACGGGAGCCGGGCGATCATCGTCGATGCCGGCAACACCTCTACACCGACACCCGCCGCCGGGAGGAGGCCCTGCGCGAGCGCGGCCTGCACTCGTGGGCATGGGCGTCTCCGGGGGAGAGGAGGGGCGCCTGCTCGGCCCTCGATCATGCCCGGGGACCGACGGAGTCCTACAAACTGTCTGGGTCCCATGCTGGAGTCCATCTCCGCCCACTCGACGGCGAGCCCTGCTGCACCCATGTGGGCCCTCGACGGCGCGGCCATTTCGTCAAGATGGTACAACGGCATCGAGTACGCTGACATGCAGCTCATCGCCGAGGCATACCCCCTGCTGCGGTACGTCGCCGGGCCTAGCGCCCGAGATCGCCGAGGTCTTCCGTCATGGAAGGACCTGAACTCGACTCCCACCTCATCGACATCACCACCGAGGTGCTCTCCCGCACCGATCCGGTCACCGGCCGGCTCTTCGTGGATGTCACCGTCGACGCCGCCGGGCAGAAGGGCACCGGCGTGGACCACGCAGACCGCCCTCGAGCTCGGGGGTCGCGGTGCCCGCCATCGCCGAGGCCACCTTCGCCCGGGGCGGCCTCCTCGTCTGCGCGCGCGCGTGCCGTCCGCGACGCCGATCTGGCTCCCCGGCACCCTCCGAATCCACCCTGTCCGGCCAGGACCGAGGCATTCATCGACGCCGTCAAACAGGCTACGGCCCAGATCGCCGCCTACGCCCAGGGCTTCGACGAGATCGCCACCGCCTCGGCGCAGTTCGGCTGGAATATCGACCTGGGTGCCATGGCCCGGATCTGGCGAGGCGGCTGCATCATCCGCGCCCGCTTCCTGGACGACATCACTCGCGCCCACAACAGCACTGACAGCACTGACGAGCTGCTATCAACAAGAACTCGCATCTGGCCAGCCTGCTGACCGCGCCGGTCTTCGCCTCCGCGCTGGTCCAGGCCCTGCCCGCCTGGCGCCAGGTCGTGGCCATCTCGGCCCTGACCGGCGTGCCCGCCCCGGCCTTCGCCTCCTCGCTGGCCTACGTCGATCAGCTGCGGGCCGACCGACTGCCCGCAGCGCTCAACCAGGCCAGCGGGGACTTCTTCGGCCCCACACGTATCACCGGGTCGACGATCCTGAGGCATCTACCACACACAGGGCTGCGCCCGAGCGCACCGAGGAGAAGTGGAACTGACGCTTCGACTCAGTGGGAATTGCTTGTGGTCTCCACGCACGAGCTCGTGTGGAGACGACAAGCAATTCCGGCTGAGCAGATATACGGCTATACGTCTACACGGCTATATGACTATACGGCTCTCTTATATGCTTATATGGCTTCGTCTGCAGCAGACCCTGCAAGGCGGTTTCGAGGGCCGTATGCAGACTTGCAGCGGCGTCCCATCACTCAATGAATTATCATGCACTGGGTCAGACACAGGTAGTTCTGCCATGCCTCTCATGGTTGGCCGGTCATGCCAACTCACTCATTGCCGGCCGTCAGCGCTATGATGTGTCGTGATGACCTGATACGCGCCCTGAGCGTACGAAAGCGCGTTTCCGTTGCCATTAGTAGGCGTCACACCGGTATGGTGTGACCACACCGGCGCGACCTGCGCCGCCCGACCCGAGGGGAACAGATGCCGAGCACGCCGGATCGAGCCGGATCCCAGCACGACCCAGTCCTTCGGTGCCATGGATTTCAGTGCTGATCCGCCGCACTGCTTTAGGGGGCTGTCCCAGCAGGATCGTTCTGCGATTTCAGCCCTGCCTGCTGGAACGGCCTTGCTGTTAGTACAGCAGGGCCCGACCACCGGTGCTCGTTTTCTGCTCGATGCCTCCGAGACGACCGTGGGACGCCATCCGCGCGCGGATATCTTCCTGGACGATGTCACGGTCTCGCGCAAGCACGCGATCTTCCTCGCGCTGCCGGAGGGCGGCTTCGCCGTGCGCGATTCGGGCTCCCTCAACGGCACTTACGTCAATCGGCAGCGCGTCGAGCAGGCTGCTCTGCGTCGCGGTGACGAGGTCCAGATCGGTAAATACCGTATGACCCACCACCCAGGTCCTGTTGCAGGTGCGGCGGCGCAGTGAGCGCTGTCCCTGCATCGCCGTCGTCCCGCTAAGCGCGAAGAGGCCGACGACGCCGAGGTCGGTCCCTGGCCCTCGGGATGTCTCCCGTGAGCCGGAGATGAAGATTCTCGAGGTCGTTGACCGGCTCAAGACGGAGTTCCCTGCCTTGTCCCTGTCGAAGGTGCGCTACCTCGAGGGGAGGGCTCATCTCCCTTACCGGTGGGCAACGGTTATCGTCGTTATTCCAAGGCCGATGTGGAGCGTCTGCGCTATGCGCTCACGGCTCAGCGCGACGAATACCTACCATTGTCGGTCATCCGGCAGCGACTGGGCCGAACTGGATGCCTCGCCCCAAGCTCCTGAGCCCGCTCCAATCCCGCGCGTGGTGGCGGGGCAGGCGGTCATGCGGGTGATAGGCACCAGTCTGGATGCTGGAAATCACTCGCCCACCATGCCGGCGCATCCATGGCCCAGCTCGAGGAGCTGGTGGTCATCGGCGTCGTGGCGCCCGACGCCCACGGTCGTTTCGATGCACGGGCCCTGGGCACGGTATCGCTTTTCGCACTGCGCGCGCACCGGCTCGGCATCCCGTTGCGCAACCTTCGTTCGGTGCGGACCGCGGCTGAGCGCGAGGCCGACGTTGTCGACTCGGCTGTTCGATACAAGCGAGTGCGTTCAAGCACGGCCGCGGAGGATGCCGCCTCTGAGCTCAGCCGGTGTACTTGCCGAGTTGCACGGGGCGCTGCTGCATCAGGCGGTCTCGGCGCTGGGCTGACGCCTGCGCCAGGGTGCGGAATTGAGCTGCTCGAGGTTCGGCTCGTTTCCCGGACACGGCGTCTGCGTCACCCGTAGATTTGGGTCCGTGAGCACCATGACACCGATGAGCGTCCGCTCCACAACATCTCAGAAGGGCTTTGGTCGCCATCCTCGTGGAGGATGGCGGCCCCGCGGTGGTCGCCGTTCCGGTCAACCCCCGTGAGGGCCTGCTGCTCAGTGCCGGCGAATCGGGCCCGCACTCCTACCTGGACCGCTCTAGTGGACCAGGTCTGTCGAACCCTGGGGTGAGATCGACGCTGTTGAGCTCGATGTTGATGCCGATGCCGCGCTGTGCGCTCGTGTGCGCTCTCTCAGGGCGGAACGGCGCACCAGGTACCGTGCGCCCCTGCAGAGGCATTGGTTATTGCGCAGTGCCTCGAGCACCCCATCGCAGCAAGTGACAAACTCCTGCAGCTGCGCGGGCTGGCGCTGGATGCGCAGGAGCTCAGCCTGCGATTCGCGCGGTGGAGGGAGGAATTGGCCACGATGGCGGCCGATGAGGCGGCATCCTCCACCTGAGCCCACGATGCGCGGGAAGAGAGTCATGCGCGCAGTTCTATGTGACGTGCCACACTATTTGATTCTCGACCTGCCATGAGGTTTCCTGGCATCGGGCCGCAAACCACCGTCGAGTCCAGGGGAATCTTGACCTCATCTTGAGATTGAGACATCGTCGACAGGCAGATGCGGCGTGCCCTTCATTGAGCCCCGGGGGCACCGGCCTTATCGTGGTTCCTGGTCGGGCGGACCCGCCCGAATCCCAGCAGCACGGGGCATGTGTGTCACTACGTACGCCCCCCATTCCGACAGGAGCAGGTCAGTTGAGCGCCAACGAAGCTCAGTCTTCACGCCCCGGTACCCCAACGTGGTCAAGGGATGCTTTTCGGCGACCCGCCCCGAGCTCGACATCAATGCCGGCTACCGAGGGCCGATCGCCTGCCGAGCCGCCGGCATCACCTACCGTCAGTTGGACTACTGGGCCCGCACCGGATTGGTCGAGCTCCTCCATCCGGGGCGCTGGGGTTCCGGATCCCAGCGCCTGTACGCTTTTTCGTGACATTCTGCTGCTCAAGATCGTGAAGCGGTTGCTCGACACCGGCGTCTCCCTTCAGCAGATCCGCACCGCCGTCAATGCGCTTCATCAACGCGGCGTGGAAGACCCGACATCAATGACGCTGATGAGCGACGGGGCATCCGTATACGAGTGCACCAGCACCGACGAGGTCATCGATCTCGTTCAGGGAGGCTAAGGCGTTTTCGGCATCGCTGTGGGCCGTGTCTGGCATGAGGTCGAAGGCTCTCTTGCCGAACTGCCGGTCGATCACGCGAATGAGAATCCCATGGTTGAGGATGAGCTGGCCAAGCGACGTGCCGCCAAGCGCCGGCTCGGGTGAGTGAGGCCGGAGCAGCATGCATACATAGAATATAGCTGGCGCATGGGGTGCGGGTGGTGCAGACGTACCGACGTCTGCACCACCCGCACCCACATGCGCCGACATGCAGCGCCAGGACGATTCAGGCGGTTCGATGCCCGAGAACGTAGGGTGCGGCTGTGACCATCGCTGAGATCGGTGAGCGTCACTCGCACTAAGCCGGATTCGTCCGCCTCGTAGCGCTCCTCCATCTGCGGACCGCCGCCCGTGCGTCTCACGGGTATTGAGGAGAGGTCCTCGATATCGCGCAAGGAGGCATCGAAGGGGAACAGGACATCCTCATAGGGCGCGAGCTCACCGCGCGGCTCGCCGTCGTCATCAACGCCTGCGCACTCCACGAAACGGTAGCGACCGATGTTGTGGACCGCTTGATACCGGCGCGTCGCCACAGTGGCGCTGACTCCGCCGCCTTTCTGTACAGAATCCTCGGTCAGGATCGCGTCGAAGGAGGTGCGGGTACCACCATCAGCCTCTCGGAAAACCCCGAAGCCGCGCGAGAGCCGATCCGTCAGCCGGACATCGGCATCACGGTCGGCGGCGATAGCCAGACCGATCGCGGTAGAGGCCCCCGGATAGGGGGAGCGGTGAACACGGCGACCGAATTGCTCGCGCAGCATCCTCGGCACCAGCGGCAGGGCCCTGAGGCACTCCCACAAGGTAGATGCCGGCGATCTCGGTGAGATCCGGGCCGCCGTCCTCAAGTCTGCCGACCAAGGGCGCCATCATGTCCACACTGCGCTGGATCAAAGGCGTGGTTGCTTCATAGAGGTCGGCTACGGGCAGTACAACATCATGATCGAGCACAGGGATGACCATGCGTCGCGACCGCGGCGCCAAGGGCCTCTCGACTCACGGCACTGATCGAGCAGATCGCCGAGCTGGGTCGCACTCAAAGCGGTCTCGTCCACAGACGCGTGCGACAGTGCCAGCTGAGCCAGAAGGAGATCGACGTCGTCGCCTCCGAGATCGCCCAGCCCGCGCGAGGCCAGCACCTCGTGCGCAGCGCCGTTGACATCCACCAGAGAGGTGTCGAAAGTCCCGCCCCCCAGGTCGTAAACCAAGACGCGCGTGCGCCGAGACGACACGGTGGACGCCTTGCGGTGCGTGTATTCGAAACCGGCGGCGCTGGGCTCGTTGAGCATAGCGGTCACGTGGAAACCCGCAGCCCGGAAGGCGTCGAGCGTGAGCAGGCGCTGCGCTCTCGTACGCGTGCGCGGGCACCGCGACCACGACATTCGCATCCTCGCTACCCGGGTCGGCGCCGTCCAGCACTCCGAATTGGGCCACACTGCTCACGCAGATCGGTGAGAAAGGAGATGAGCACGTCGCCGATGCTCAGCGTACGATCACCGAGCACCACCGTGCTCGACGCGCTCACCGATGGCGCCGCCAGAGCGCGTTTGAGGCTGCGCAGAAGCGGTGCACCCTGCCGAGCGGCCTGACGCGCGCGGAAACCGTGCACCAGACCATCCTCGGTCAGCGCGGTCAAAGACGGGTAGTAGTCATGGGAGTCACCGTTCGTGTCGGTGAAGGACAGGACAGGATAGATTACCTCGGTCGGCGCGGGCGACGACCGTTCTGGTCGTGCCCAGGTCGATGCCGAGGTCCAGGTGAGAAGGGGCCGTAGTACGCGTAGTACGGCCTTTCCGGGCTTGAAGAACGCTTGCTTCACTTCGGGCTGCCATGGACCGACCATATCGTTGCTGCCTCGATATAACACTCAGGGCACGCTGAGGATCGGCCTCATGTTGCTTCGCCGATGGCGAGCGGGTACTGCACGGCTCTGCGGGGCAGCAGGTGAACAGTTGGTGAACAGTCAGAATCTCGCTGTCAGGCGCGGTCGGCCGCTGGTAACAATGTGGGCGGGCCGCATTCATGCGGCCCGGATCTGCACTCGATCGGCGGCATCAGCCGCCCCGGACCCTGATCCGCTACCCGGCCGAGAAATGATATGAGTACAACCCTCTTCGTCGGTGGTCGTCGTCATTACGGCGCTGGTCTTCGACTTCACCAACGGATTCCACGACCTCCAACGCCATGGCGACCTCCGTCGCCACCGGGAGCCTTCACCCCAAGCGCGCTGTTCTGGTCGCGGCCGTCCTGAACGTCATCGGCGCCCCTGCTCTCCACAGAGGTCGCCAAAGACGATTTCTCATGGCATGTTCAACGATGCACTCATCGAGGCCGCGCCCGCGATGGTCTTCGCGGGCCTCGCCGGAGCAATCCTGTGGAATCTGGCAACATGGCTCTTCGGACTGCCGTCGTCCTCATCGCACGCGCTTTTCGGCGGACTGATCGGCGCCGTCATCATGGCCGCCGGCATCCAGGGCGTCCATTGGGGCACGGTGATTTCGAAGATCATCCTGCCCGCACTCATCGCCCCGTGCGTGGCCGGAACGGCATCTGCTCTTGCCACCTGGATCGCCTATCGCATCGCACGCCCCACGGATCGCTTCAGTCAAAAGATTTTCCGCAATGGTCAGCGGATCTCCGCATCAATCGGTGGCTCTAGCCCATGGCACATCGGACGGTCAGAAAACCATGGGCGTCATCACTCTGGTCCTGATCGCCGCCGGATACCAGGAAGCGGGAACCGGCCCCCACTGGTGGGTGATCGGCGCGGCGGGGCTGGCCATCGGTCTGGGAACCTACTCCGGAGGCTGGCGAATCATGCGGACGATGGGCAAAGGACTGGTCCACATCGACCCGCCGCAGGGCTTTGCCTCTGAAACGACCTCGACAGTAGCCATCCTCGCCTCTTCTCATCTTGGCTTCGCCCTGTCGACCACGCATATCTGCACCGGTTCAATCCTCGGCACCGGAGTCGGACGAGGAACGAAGGTGTCCTGGGGGACGTTCGGAAGGATGGGCATCGCCTGGCTCGTCACGCTGCCCTGCGCCGCGGTGGTGGGCGCAGTGACCTCTCTGATCGCCGTCAAGGGCGGCGTGCTCGGCACGATCGCCGTCATCGTCCTTCTCTGGTCGGAGCCTGGCTCATCATTCGACAGGCCGGCCATAACCGAGTCGACTTCTCCAACGTCAACGATGCGGACTCAGTCGTCGTGGCCAAGCAGGCCGACCCCGAACTCGGACGCGCCCCCAAGACCCCTGAGCGAGGTCAAGAACGAGCTTGTCGTTGGCACGACTGCGGCCGCCCAGGCCTCGCCGCAGAAGGAGAGCATCTGATGAGCATTGACTGGGCCTCCCTCGCGCTGGTCACGGTCGTGACCGTACTCGGAACCAGCTTCATCCTGGCCATCGTCTCCTCGGCGGCTCGCATGCTCGACGAAGCTCATCTCAAGCGGCTTGCCGGAGAGGTCAAGGGCCTCGCACGCCGCCGAGGCAGGCAGCCGGTTTCTTCCTGGCGCTGGCCCCGGGAATCATGCTGTTCGGCCTGTGGCTCGCGATCCCCACCACTGAGGATCGACCACCGCCCTCAGAGCCCGACTACTCCGGCCTCTGCCGCTCACGGTGGAGGATGTCTTGGAAATGTCATGGCATGTCATGGCGCTCCGAGGGGAGAGTGCGCTTCCCCGATCCGGCACGGTCTGCAGAGGCAGCGACAAGTCGGAGTACGCGTAGTTGACTGAAACTTGGGTACCTCAGCTCGCGGTTGCGGGACGATCTCTCCGGCGGTAGCGTGCAAACCGTCTGACGCAAGGTCTGGCCGCCCGAACTCACGATTGTCTCCCACGTGTCGCCTCCTCTGAGCTCATCGTCGAGCGCCCAGGCCCCGGAGAAAGGACGTCCGGGTGGTCGTGGATCACCCCCGAGTGGCGAAAGATATCCTGACATATGTCGGTGGGGCCGGGGAACATCGATGCTGCAGCGCACTGCGCCACCAGGCTGCGCCTCGTCCTGGAACGACGTGAGAAGGGTTGACCAGAAGGCTCTTGACAGGATCCCGATCTCAAAGGGACTTTCACCGCGGGTGGCATGTTTCAGATCATTGTCGGCCCCGGCGATGTGATTTCGTTTTTCTCTGAGATGGTCGCTAAAGGCGACGTCAAAGAGGTCTCAAAGGATGAAGCGAGAGAGGCGGGCGCCAAGAAGGGAATCCAGCATCCATACTCATCAAGACTATCGCAGACATCTTCGTCCCTATCCTACCGGCACTGATTGCCGGTGGGATGATGATGGCCCTCAATAATGTCTTGACGGCGGAGGGCCTGTTCGGAAGTCAATCCTTGGTCCAGCGCTGGCCCTCTGCTTAGGGCGATCTACGCAAATTTGATCAATATGATCTCGTCGGGCGCATTTGCGTTCTTGCCCATATTAGTCGGCTACTCTTCCGCCAAAGCGTTTCGGCGGCAATGTCCCACCTGGGAGCCGCCATGGGCGCTGCCATGGTATCTACGTCACTGCTCCCGGCCTCCTCCATAAAGCGACGAAACGGCACGCGTGAATTTCTGGAACTACCAGGCAACGATCTCCAATGCGGCGGACCACTGGACTCTTTTCGGCATGCACATCGACAAAATCGGCTACCAGTCCATGGTCATCCCTGTTCTCTGCGTGACCTGGATCCTGTCGGTCATTGAGAAGTGGCTTCACAAGAGACTATCCGGAACCACAGATTTTCTTCTGACTCCGCTCACCACATTGCTTTCTGACGGGGTTCCTCGCTTTGTTGTCATCGGTCCCATCACCCGCGAAATGTCGAATTGGATCACCGACGGCCTGGCCTCGACTTACAACACCCTGGGCGCGATCGGCGGAGCATTCCTCGGCATGACTTACTCACCGATCGTGGTGACCGGCCTCCATCAGTCTTTTTCCGCCATAGAGCTGCCACTGATCGCAGAGAAATGAACAATGGCGGATCCGGATCCTTCATATTCCCCATAGCCTCCATGGCGAATGTCGCGCAGGGCGCCGCTGCACTCGCTGTATCCTTCAAAACTCGGGATGCCAAGATGAAGGTCTGGCGGGCGCCGGGGAGCGTCGGCAGTCGTGGGCATCACCGAGCCCGCCATCTTCGGCGTCAACCTCGCCTGCGCTGGCCCTTCTTCATCGGCATCGGCGTCGCTTCTTCTGGGCGGCGCCGCAGTCGCTCTGCTCCACATCCACTCCCAGGCGCTAGGGGCCGCCGGCTTCAGCGGGCTTCGCCCATCGTTCCCAAGGACATTCCCAAGTACCTTTTCTTGAGGCGACGGTCTTCATCCTGGCCTCTCCGCCGCCTTCGCCTACGGTTCCACTCGCGGCAGAGCATCATTGGCCAGCGCTGCCGATGGCGAGAACGAATCCACCCTTGAAACCGAGGTTCCGGCGGGACGGGTCGCCGTCGAGCTGCCGAAAGGGCCAATGAGGATTTCGTCATCACCTCCCGGTCCAGGGCCGCGCTGTGACGTTATCCGAGGTCAAGGACCAGACCTTCTCCTCGGAATGCTCGGCCCGGGCGGCGCCATCGCTCCGACTGAAGGCCCCGTGGTCTCGCCGATCGACGGTGAAGTGCTTTGTCGCCTTCCCGACCGGCCATGCATACGGGCTGCGATCGGCAAGCGGGGTTGAGCTGCTCATCCATGTCGGCATGGACACCATCGAGCTGGGCGGCAAGTACTTCAGACCCAGGGTCAAAGCCGGCGAGACGATCAGGCGCGGTCAAGTCCTAGTTGATGTCGACCGATCGAAGTCGCGAAAGCCGGTTATGAGACGATGACGCCGATTGTCGTATCCAATGCCGCCGCTTTCATCAGCGTCTCGGAAATGCTTACCGGTGACGTCGAACGTGGCGACGCTCTCTACAGCGTGGAATCGTCAGCTGAAGAGGCTCCAATAGCGATCACCGCGAGAGCCCGTTCCTCGTGAACTGATCCGCTATCTGAGCAGCGCCCCACCCCACTGCAGTCCCCGATGGGGGATGGTTGCCCCCAGCTTGTGATTCCATTCAGGAGGCGAATCGGCAGGAGAGCGGGAGGGCTCTCAGAGGAATGCGGCTCTATACCTTCCGCGCGAGCATGCACCTGATCAAGCAGGACATCAACGGCGTGCACAGCCAGGTCGGCGATCGGTTGCGCAATTGTGGTGAGTCCCGGCAACGCCCGTCGCACCGCCGCCGTGGCATCGAAACCGACGACTTTGAACTCTTCGGGCACCTTGCGCCCCCGTTTCCGGGCCCACTCCAGCACCGCGGCCGCTGTCAGATCATCGGTGGCGAAGACGGCATCGACATTGACGGGCATGGAGTCCAATGCGGCCTCGGTGAGCTCAGCCCGTTCGGAATCCGGAGTATGGAAATCGACCGTGCGCACCACCGGCTCAATTCCAGCTCTGCGCAACACGGCACGATAGCCGGCTTCACGACGATTATGGGGCCCCGACCGCGAGGTCAGTAGTGGGGCTGGCGGCTCCGCGCGCCAGTAGATGCTCGGTCGCCGTACGTCCGCCCGCCTCGTTGTCGCAGGTTATGTTGGGGATCGTGGGGGACAGGAGGCGATCGATGGTCACCAGCGGCATGCGCACCGTGTGGTACTCGGGCAGGCTCTCATTGTGGTCTCCAGAGATGATGCTGTCGACACGATGGGGAGACGAGCAGATCGAGGTAGTCGCGCTCACGGTCCGCCCGGCCCATGGAATTGCATACAAGGATCCGATAGCCGTGGTCCGCAAGGGCGTTCTCGATCTCGGCCGCCAGCCTCGCCGAAGAAGGGCAGAGCCACCGTAGGAACGATGACGCCGATCGTAGGGTCGATTTACCGTGAAGCGCCCGCGCGACCTGGTTGGGCCTGTAGTTGAGTTCAGCGATCGCCTTGGCAACGCGGTCCTTCGTCTCCTGGCTGAGGTAACCGCGATTATTGAGCACGCGTGAAACCGTCGTCAGGACACACGCCCTGCGACCCAGTGCGACATCAGCGAGAGTCGGCTCGGCGTGCGCTCATTCATCATCTCCTCGAGTCATCAGACAACTAGCGGCACGCTTTATGCCAAAGTGCCGCAGCACCTGGTGCCGCCTGGCAGAGCAACGGCGAGATCAGCGAAGATCACCGGACTGCGTATGGTACAATGCGGGTACAAAGCATTCATAGTAGCCGATCATGGCGCGTGCGATCACGGCATGCCCGGCGTCATCGGGGTGGATGCCGTCCGCAGAGAGCTTGCTCGTCGCCGTCGATCGTCGTGCTCATGATGTCGGCTGAGGTCAGTCCGAGTTCCGTGGCCCGCTCGATGCACCAGGCGCCTGACAACGCCGAAGCGCGGTCCGACGCCGAGCGCTGGGAAGTAAGGGGCGATGGTGATGGGCGTGCTTCGCAGACGCGCAGCGAGGAATGACAGGTCGTGATCGACGGCCCTGCCTCACGAGATCGAGCTGGGAGGGCAGGAATGCGGCATCGTTCAGGCCCAGGCAGACGGTAGACGACATCGGGCTCCGCACGCAGAACCGTTTCGAGCCATGTGGTGTCACGGCAGGATGGCGAGCGACCGCCGCCGGGCAGATGTCCGCCACGACAGGGAGAAGAAGCCCATGCCGTCCGCAGCGAGGTTCACCTGCGCCATCTCAGGCGCTCGCAGACCAGGGAGGTCCACCGATTGCGCGGATGAGTGACAGCCCGCCATCCGGTAGTGACGGAGTCGCCCAGAAAGACGGCGGTGGGGAAGGACTGCGGGCGCGGTACGGAGAACACGCTTCGACCATAGGCCGATCGGCGATCGGTCGGGAGGAATCTCTGAATCTCTGCCGAGGACATCAAGAACCCAGAATGACATAATGTACATTATCGGCATTGACTGGGACTGGGCGGTATCGCCGGCATGCGGCGACATCCGGCACAATTGCTCCTGTGACTGGTGGAAGGGCTGCTGCACAGACCGCTGCTGACAAGCACGATGTCATCCGCGTCGTCGGAGCTCGTGAGAACAACCTGCGAGGCGTCGACGTCGTCATCCCCAAGCGCAGGCTCACTGTGTTCACCGGAGTGTCGGGCTCCGGCAAGAGCTCGCTGGTCTTCGCCACGATCGCAGCCGAGTCGCGCCGTCTCATCAACGAGACCTACCCGGCCTTCGTCCAGGGATTCATGGACGCCAGCGCGTCCCGACGTCGACCACCTGGAAGGGCTGACACCGGCGATCGTCGTGGACCAGGAGCGTATGGGATCCAATCCGCGCTCCACGCTCGGAACCGTCAGCGACGTCGGGGCTTTGCTGAGGGTTCTGTTCTCCACCATGGGCGAGCCGTACATCGGCTCATCCCAGGCCTTCGCCTTCAACGTTCCGTCCGTTACCGGTGGCGGCGCGGTCACCACGCAGCGCGGCGGCCGCAAGGTCGTTGAGCGCAAGAGATTCAGCGTTCAGGGCGGGATGTGCCCGACCCGTGAAGGTATGGGCAAGGGTCTCCGACATCGATCTGACGCAGGTGCTCGATGAGACGCTCTCCCTGAAAGACGGTGCGATCACCGTCCCCGGTTACGCAGTGGGCGGTTGGCAGGTGCGCAGTTTCACCGAGTCCGGCCTCTTTCCGGCGGACAAGCCGGTGTCCACCTTCACGCCTAGGCAGCGAAACGACCTGCTTTACAAGGATCCGACCAAGATCAAGGTCGGCGGAATCAACGTCACCTACGAGGGACTCGTCTCCAGAATTGCAGGTCAATGCTCTCCAAGGAGCCAGAGACGCTGCAACCCCATGTTCGCGCCTTTGTGCAACAGGCTGTCGTCTTCGGGACCTGCCCGCAGTGCGACGGGACCCGCCTGTCCGAGCCGGCCCGCACCTGTCTGATCGATGAGAAGTCGATTGCCGACGCCTGCGCCATGCAGATCTCCGATCTGGTGCAGTGGATCACTCATCTTCAGAGTGTTCTTGCCGACGCTGCCCCCTGCTTGCCAACGTGAAGGAAATGCTGGATGCCTTCGTATCCATCGGACTGGGATACCTTCACTGGATCGCCCCGCTGCGACACTTTCAGGTGGTGAGGCCCAGCGCACCAAGCTCGTACGTCACCTGGGTTCTGCCCTCACCGATGTCACTTACGTCTTCGATGAGCCCAGTATCGGTCTGCACCCGCACGACCTCCACCTTCTGAATGAGCTCCTGCTGTCCTTGCGGGACAGGAAACACAGTGCTCGTCATCGAGCACAAGCCTCGAGACGATCGAGATCGCCGATCACGTGGTGGACCTGGGACCGTGAGCCGGCGATCAGGGCGGTCGGATCTGCTTCGAAGGAACCGTTGAGCAGCTGCGTGACCTCGATACTCACCGGGCGCCACCTGACCGACCATCTGCAGATCAAGAACACCCCTCGCCCCCGCGGAAGAATCCAGATTCGTGGCGCCAGCACGAACAATCTTCGCCACGTCGACGTCGATATACCCACAGGCGTTCTCACTGTTGTCACGGGCGTCGCCGGTTCCGGTAAATCGAGTCTCATCCACGGCCACCTCCCCCATGGATGACGTGGTGACGATCGACCAGAGCCCGATCAAGGGGTCTCGGCGCTCGAATCCGGCGACCCATACCGGCCTCGCTCGATCATATCTGCAAGGCCTTCGCCAAAGCCAATAAGGACAAGGGCGTGCCAAGCGGCGTACTTTTCGGCCAACCCAGAAGGAGCCTGTCCCGTGCGGTGGCTCCGGGTGTCATTGAGACACAGCTGGGCTTCATGGAGACCGTGGAGTCCCTGCTGTGAGGCATGCCAGGGGCGCTGTTTCAACGATGAGGTACTGGCTCACTGGCTCTGCGGACGAAGTATCGCAGACGTCCTGGACATGAGCGTCACCGAGGCACTGGAGTTCTTCTCCGGGGTGAGACGCGTCTACTGGCCGCATCCAGAATCCCTGGCGAGGTTGACGGACGCTGGCCTCGGTTATCCCAGACTCGGTCAGGCGCTGACCATCCCTGTCCGGAGGCGAGCGCCAGCGGCCTGCTTGCCGTCCACCTGGGCCAGGAAGGCGCGTCGTCGTCCTTGACGAGCCGACCGTTGGGCTCCACCCGGCCGATATTGAGGCCATGCTCGCGCTGCTGGACAGGATTGTGGACTCCGGTCGCACCGTCGTCGTCATCGAGCACCATCAGGCGGTCATGGCGCACGCAGACTGGGTCATCGACATGGGCCCCGGCGCAGGCCATGACGGCGGTCGCGTCGTGTTCACCGGAACGCCGGCGCAGATGGTGGCGGACCGAGGATTCTGACGGGCCGATACCTGGCCCGGTACGTTGAGAAAGGCGGCTCATGACGACGGCAGGGCTCTATCGGATCCGTCCAGCGACCATGAAGGACTCCCCCGGTATCCGGCGTCTCCGCAATGCGGCCGTGCGGGAGTCCCTGGCGATCTGGACGAGCGTTGAGCAGGACCCTGTCCAGGCTGAGCCTCGCTGGCGCCCATGGTGCAGCGCGGAACGGCTCTCGTTGCCCACGTGGACGGTAGGCCTCAGAAGATCGTCGGCTTCGCGGTCGCCGGTGCATGGCACTCCTATGAGGGCTATGCCCGTACCGTCGAGGACTCGATCTACCTGTCCCCGGCCGCTCAAGGTCATGGTCTTGGTTCCAGGCTTCTGGCTGCCCTGATCGAAGCCTCCCGGGCGGCTGGGGACCGTACCATGATCGCTCCTCGTCGAGGCCGGCAACGTGACCTCGGTACGTCTGCACGAACGCTATGGTTTCACCATAGTCGGCACCGTCCCGCAGGCAGGCGAGAAGCTCGGACAGCTCCTCGATCTGACCCTCATGAGCCGTTCTTTACATTGATTGGAGACTTATGTTCACTATTTACAGGTTTTCGCGATAATCCTCGAGATGAGGTGACGTCATTGTTGGAATAAATTCGGTAATGGTGTACTCTGCGACACCGTTCACTACGAACGGGTCTTCAGTCACAACTTCTGAAATCTCGTTGCGCGCACCAACAGCAATGATGATACCGCCTGTTCTGGGATCCTGCGCCCGCTGGCTAGGAACCTGCCGTTTTTGTAGTTGCGGGTGAGGTACTGGCGATGGGCCTCCAGGTGGGGGTCGACGGCTTCAGTACCCTGCGTGTATATAATATCGAGAACAAATAAGTGAGCCATGATGGTATGGTAGCACTTGATTGGTATCCAGGGAGAAATATCTCATGAGTAATTGTCAAAACCCCACCGACGACAATCGTTTCCGGCGCGTGAGTGGGGCTGAGTCCATCCAGCTTCAGCCGGAGGAGCCCGCTGTCGCTCAGTGGCAGGTCAGCGGTACCGATGAGCTCGTTGCGCATCTGTTGGCCTTGTCGGAGCCCCCCAGAGGGACGGCCGGCGATCATCGCCGTCGACGGACGAGGCGGATCCGGCAAGACGACGCTACCACGGCACTAACGGCGGCCGTCCCCGGCGCGCAGGCCTTCCACCTTGACGACCTCATCTGGAACGAGCCGCTCTACGACTGGGACCAGCTGCTCGTCGACACCTTGACCCAGTTGCGTGAGGCCGGCTGCCTCGACCTCGTCCCGACAAATGGCGGGAGCACGGCCGAGAGGGCTCCATCCGCGTCCCGGCCGGCTCCCCTGGTCGTCGTCGAGGGAACCGGAGCCGGTCTGCGCGCGGTCAGCAACCTCATTGACGCGCACGTCTGGGTCCAGACCGGAGACGATGTGGTTGAGCGCCGCGGCATCAGCCGCGACATCGCAGAGGGCGTCAACGGCAACGCCGAGGAGTCGGTGCGCTTCTGGCACTGGTGGATGGCCGGCGAGCGCATCTTCTTCGCCAAGGACCGCCCCTGGCAGCGCGCAGACGTCATCGTCTCCGGAGACGCCCCGGCCGGCGTGGAGCCGGGAGAGGTCGCCTGACCCGGGGCCACCTCCCGCTGAGGCGCACAGCCGCCCGCCGCTCAGGCTGGGCTCAGTCCCCAGCGCCGTCCCCACGGCGCGAGCGGCCTGGATCCACCCGTGGTCGGCCGGAACGAACTTGGTGACCGGCCACATCCTTGAGCGGCACCAGCTCCGTGCCGTGACCGCGGTCGGCCACCATGACGCCGTACTGGCCCTCAGCGATCGCATCGGCACCGGCCACGCCCAGACGCGTGCCCAGGAGACGATCCGCTCCGCAGGGTGAACCACCGCGCTGGACGTATCCCAGGATGGAGACACGCGCCTCCAGTCCGGTCAGGCTCTCCAGCTGCTCGGCCAAGGTGAAGGTGTTGGCGCGGTGGGATGCCTCCAGACGTTTGACGCCCCGCTTGGCCATCGCCTTGCGCTCAGGACCGGAGGCGTCCTTGACCAGGGCGCGGGCGTGCTCCAGCTCGGCGTGATCCGTCACCGACAGTGCCCCCTCGGCCACGGCCACCACTGAGAAGGACGACCCGTGGGAGCGGCGTCGTTCGATCTTGTCCGCGATCGCGTCCACCGAGTACGGAATCTCGGCAGCAGAATGACGTCCGCCCCACCTGCGATACCAGCGCCCAGGGCCAGCCAGCCGGCTCGGTGCCCCATGATCTCGGTGAGGATGATGCGGTGGTGGGAGTGCGCCGTGGAGTGAAGTCGATCCACCGCCTCAGTGGCGATCTCCAGGGCGGTGGCGAAGCCGAAGGACGTTCCGTCTCGACGATGTCGTTGTCAATGGTCTGGGCAGGTGGAGGACGTTGAGACCTGCTCTCCGATGAGCCGCCTGGCGTTCTTCGCCGTGCCCCCGCCGCCCAGGCATACGAGCGCATCAAGTCTTGTTTTTCTCGCAGTTCTCGACAATGGTCGGAATCATGTCGCGGGTCTCGCCGTCGACGACCATTCGGTGGACTTTGTCCCGACTCGTGCCGAGCATGGTACCGCCAGTGGTCAGGATGCCTGACAGCGATGCTCCATCGAGCTCCATGAATCGGTTCTCCGCCAGTCCGCGCATGCCGTCCCTGAAGCCGATGAGCTTCCAGCCGATGCTCTTGGATAGCCGCCTTTCCGAAGCCACGGATCGCGGCGTTGAGTCCAGGGGCGTCTCCGCCGGCGGTCAGGATTCCGATGCGCTTGGTAGCCATGGCCCCAGTATGCCGCCCTGAGAGCGGTACGAGCAGTGTCGCCGCGTTGAAATCCCCACAGGCCGATATGAGAAATGAGAACTACCCGCCGTCACGCGCTGTGCCGCACACGGGCGCAGCGGTTCGCGGAGCTGCAGCATGTGCATACCGCCAGACTGCCGTCTCCGGGTGCACTCGAGATGCACCGAGATGTACGACGGGAACCGGCTCCCTGATCGCGGGAATGTTCGGGACCCCTGTAGGATGTTGAGCCCGGTGCGCCGTCGGAGCCTGTAATGTTCCGGGCACCAGTGAGTCGAGTGAGTGTGAGCCACGAGAGGGCAACCAGCATGGCAGATCGTGCGCTGCGAGGCATGACCATCGGAGCGAAATCGATGGGAGTCCGAGGATGGCGTCGAGTTCGCCGAACGGCAGATGATCAGCTATGAGTGCCCGCTCGCCCATGCGTCGTGATCATCCCCCATGTCCCTGGAGGCCGAGATTCCCCAGGTCTGGAGTGCCCGGAGTGCGTCAGGTGGCCGCCCTCCGTGGCGAGGAAGAGCCCGAGAATGAGGAACCGAAGAAAGCTCCTCGCACCCATTGGGGACATGCTGTGAGCGCCGCGAGGTCGATGAGCTCAAGGTCCTCCTCGATGAGCGACTCGAGATGCTGCGCTCCGGTGAGATCTACCGCGAACGCTTTCTAGTTACTGGTCTCGCGACCGGGCCATATTGCAGCGGGTGGGGACCAGGGGCGTCAGCGTCGTTGTGCAGACCGCCGCTCGGCGCCGACCGGCCTGAGGCTGCCCGATCTCGATCGCCCAGTTTCTGCGCACGCCGCCAACTGTCCGCCTCCTCTGGCTGCAGACCCCACTCGTCACCAGGCCCAGTTCCTCGGTGAAGATCCCGCCGGAGAGCTTGGACTGGCCGGCCTCGCGCTCCAGGAACGTGATCGGCATCTCGACGATGCGCCCTCCGATATCGGAGACGAGCTTGGTCATATTGACCTGGAAGCCGTAACCCAGCGCCTCCACCTTGCCCAGATCCAGGCGGCGCAGGATCGAGGCTCGATAGACGCGAAGCCGGCCGTGGCATCCTTGACCCGCAGCCCCAGCATGGCGTTGATGTAAAGGTTGCCCCCACGCGACAGGGCGACGCGTTTGGCATCCCAGCCCTGCGTGGCGCCGCCGGAGACCCAGCGAGAGCCGATGACGAGATCGGGTTCGTCGGCCATCTCCGCGCGCTGAAGCAGTAGAGCAAGATCCTCAGCGCGGTGGGAGCCGTCGGCGTCCATCTTTCGCAGACTCAGCTCATAGCCGAGGCGAGTCCCCAGGAGAAGCTCGCGAGATAGGCGGGCTCTAGACCGTTCTTCTCCGTGCGGTGCAGAACATGGATGTGGTCATCAGCCTGTGCCCGTGCGTCGGCGAGATCGCCCGTGCCATCGGGAGAGTTGTCATCGACCACCAGATGTGAGCCTCTGGCGCACCACCACGCACGCGGTCGAGAGCCCCGGCAAGGAGTCGATCCCGTTGCAGGTGGGGGATGACGACGTGGGCCTTCACAGTTGTTCTCCGATCATGGCGGACAAGGTCTCAGCGCCGGCGGTGATCGACACCAGGGAGAAGACGACGCATAGTGCTGGACACAATACCGGCTATCGCTCAGCATGGCCGCGCACCCGTGCACAGGACATGTCCCGGCCAGTCGCCCATGGTGTCAGCGGGCGTCAGCGGAGGTGCGCAGACCGGCATCGGCCACAAGACGCTGGCCTGCGGTAGGGGCCGGGCTCTGTTCGACCTCGCCTCGGGTTGATGATCGCGGTGATGCCCACGGTGGAGACCTGCACGACGCTGCGGCCGTGAACGACGGCTTGACCCTGCCCTGGGCGAGCTGCTGAGCAGCCTCGAGGAGGACAAGAAGCTCGCGTTGTTGGTGGGGATGACGATCAACCTCGCCTCCCTGCCGCACGCCATTGCGCAGAGTATCGTCGTAGGCGACCTCGAAGCAGATGCCCATGGCCAGGGTGACATCACGGTTCTGGGGAAGCGGCATGGATGGCGAGAGCGTCTGAGGCCCGGTTCCCGGAGCCATGTCTGTGCCGATACGGTCGACCTGGGTAGTCAGTCCTCTGATGAGACTGCGCAGAGGAACGTATTCGGCGAAGGGTGCCGGACGATGCTTGCGGTAGTAGGAGCCAGCCCTCCCGGCGTCCACACCACCATGTCGTTGTAGCGCATGTCCCCTTCGAACAGGGACGGCGCCCACCATGATGGGGGCTCCCGCGGCTCGCGCGGCTGAATCGATGAGGGCGGCGGATGATCGGTGCGTGCGCGGATCGAGATCTGCAGCATTCCTCCGGCCAGATGACGACATCAAGGTTTCCGCTTCCAACGTCGGCGGCGAGCCGGTCGGTGGCCTGGGCGTGGTTGTCGGTGACTTCTAATGCGCGGTTGAAGGCGTCCGAAGTCCTTGGCGACATTGCCCTGGACGGCACCCACCTCAGCGTCCCGTCCTCCGCAGCGCTGTCGACAGGCAGGACGAGCGGTGCGGCTACAGCGAGACCCGCACAGGTCGCCGTCACCAGAGCGGACAGGGAGCGCTCGGGCTCGCAGAGCACGAGCGGCCTCGAGCATGCAGGCGCCGATGAGCGCCACGAGAAGCGTCAGGCCGATGGGAGCCGCCGTAGGCCGCGAAGGAGAGCATCGGGGCGTCGGCCATGGCGAAAGCAAGGCGACCGAAGGAAGCCTCCCCACGGCCAACTCGAACGCAGCTCCTCGACGCCGCACCACAACACCGCGAAGGAACCACTCGCCCCGCCAGCGCACGACCCGCCCCAGGCCCATCGGCGGTGAGAACCGGCATGCGGCTGACCAGACTCCACGAGACCCCAGGACCGCCATATGAGGGCTTCGAAGAGCGCAAGCGCCGCCCACCCGATCGGATTGCCCATGGCCACGGCGATGAAGTGCAAGCGGAGCGAAGAAGAGCCCGAGAAACCAGCCCCAACCCGGCGCTCATCCACAAGCCGCGCCCTGAAGAGTGCCCATGAGCAAGGCGAGGCTCAACGGCGCCGTCCACCACAGGCCCATCGGCGGGAAGGCGGCGGCAACCGCCAGGCCTCCCGCCAGCACGGCGACAACAGGCACCAACCCACGCGGTACCCGGAAGCGGTCAGGCATATCACTCGAGACGGAGCGATCCAGTCGACGATCTGGCGCTCTGAGCGCTTGGGCGACATCACGGGCTGAAGCATAGAGGGTATGAAAGGTAGGAGACGTCTGCGAGTGCCGGAAAGATCAGGGATGCCCTGATCATCACGGATCGTCACCCGCGATGACGGCGATGCACGATCTGGATGCCGTGCCACATCAGCGCCAGCACCGTCCCCACCACGGTCCCGATAAGACATGACATCGCGGTGCCGGTGATCCACGACAGCACCGGGTTGTGGCTGAGCTCTTCGGCCCACTCAATGGCGTGGTGCAACGGACTGAATCCGGACCTTTCGCCAGATTGGTGGCCAGGATGTGCCCGCCCACCCACAGCATGGCTCACAACGCCAACGACCCCTATGCTTGCGAAGACCGATGGAGCACTGACACCACGGTGCGTCCGAACGACTGCAAGATCCGGTGCGTCCCCTGTCGGCCAGGTGCGCACCCGCATCGTCGATTTTTGATGAGCATTCCGACCAGTCCGTAGACGGCGAAGGTGATGAGCAGAGCGATCATGACCAGCGACGATGCGCCTGGTGGACGACTCCCCCTGCACCTCGGCGAGGGCGAGCAGCATGATCTCCGTAGACAGGACGAAATCAGTGGTGATGGCGCGCTTGATGATGGAGGCTTCGTCTGCCGGGGCTGTTGGAGTCTGCCTCCTCGGAGGCGTGACCGCGGTGGAGGAAGCGCTCAGGAGCCCCCGCCCTCGAAGCACAGATAGGCCCCGCCGATGACGAGCGCAACGGGCGGGAGGGCGAGTGCCACCGCAGTCAGCAGCAGCCTGATGGGCAGGATGATGAGGAGCTTGTTGCGCAGGGATCCGAGTGCGATCTTCTTGATGATGGGCAGTTCCCGGTCAGGAGTGATGCCGGTGACGTACTGCGGTGTCGCCGCGACATCGTCCACGGTGGCGGCCGAAACCTTCGCAGAGGCCTTGACGGGCCATGGAAGCCGCTGTCATCAATGGTCGACAGCGTCATCTTGGCGAGAGTGGCGATGTCATCGAGAAGAGCGAAGAAGCCTCGACATGGGGCGGGGGGTGTCCTGTCGTGGTGAGGCGGCTCCGGGCGGAAGCCCGGCCGAAATGAGACTACCCGCAGCGTTCGGCACGCGAACAGTCGGCCTACGGGCAGGACTGCCCGGTCCGGTCATATCGCGGACCAGCCCACCACTCCCCTGTTGAGGTCCAGGCCCGCTCGAGCCGCATTGACGACAAGGCCTCGAGCGCGCGCTGTCGATCGGAGGCGGTTTTTCTCGGGAGGTACGAGGCAGGCCAGTTGTCTGAGCACGTCGAGAGCTGTTTGAGCAACGCACGAAGTCGCCCGCCGTCAGCTCGCAGGCCTCCAGAACCCTCGGCCAGATCGGCGCCCTCGGCCCATGCCCGCACTGCTCCCGCCAATGCGGGCTCCGCGCCGCTGGAGAACTCGATCCGCGCCAGCGTCTCCAGGTCGTTGATCGAGCGCGACAGGCGTGATCTCCTCACGCAGCACCGCTCCCAGGCGTGAGCCCGGCGCTGCGGGCAATCCGAGCGATTGCGTCGCCAGTCGCGGCTCGTACACGCAGGCCGACACCGCAGCGGGCCAGACGGCGAGATCGGCCCTCCGCCATAGCCGTGCCGCAAGCACTCGGAGATGAGTAGATCGCGTTCGGCATAGATGCGCGCCAGCACCCGGCCGGCATCGGTGACTCGTAGTTCACGCTCGATGCCCGCGATCGACGGGGCTCGAGGTACCTGCAAGTCGGTGAGCACCTCGCACACGGCGTCGAAAAAGACGGGGCGATGGTGCCGGTGCGGCTCTCACTCGAGCCTGGAGACGGTCGACGTCAATGGATGTGCGCATCCACTTGCGCCCCATACGGGCATGCTCCTCCCGTTCGGGGCACGCATGGCAGGGATGCGCGCGCATCTGGTGACGCAGCTCCTTCAGATGCATGGCGGTCTGCTCGCTGTCAGCTCGCCCTCGACGACGACGCCGCTTGATCCGGGCCTGGTCCACATCTCCCGACCGCAGGGGCGTCCAGAAGACGCTCCGCTAGTGCTCGCGGTCACGAGGTCTGCGCACGTCCGCACTGGAGGCGATCTTCAGAGACCCGACCCGGACAACGCCCTCGGGAGAGGTGTCCGGCGACAGGGTCAGAACCCGAGTGTCCTCCCCCAGAACCGTCAGGATGGGCGCGCCAGTACGATCCGTGCCGTGCTCCAGGACGACGGCGTGCTTGTGACGGCGGCCTTTGCGATGGATGACGATATCGCCCCGGTTCAAAGAGTTCATAGCCCGCACAGTCTCATCGCGCTGTTCAGCGCGCCCCCGTCGCGACTGGTCGGCCTCGGCGTCGGCGATGCTCTGGCGCAGACGCGCGTACTCGCGGAAATCACCAAGGTGGCAGGTCATCCGCTCCTCCAGCGAGGAGAGCTTCCGGCGCTTCCTGCGGACTTGAGCAGCGAGCTCGACGACGCTGCGATCGGCCTGGTACTGAGCGAAAGAGGATTCCAGCACCTCCGGGCCCGGGCGCGCGAGGTGCGTCCGAGCAGATTGACGGCCATGTTGTAGGTGGGTCGGAAGGCCGAGACGAGCGGGTAGGTGCGTCGTGACGCCAATGAGGAGACGAAGGCCGGTTCGATGTCGTCAGCCGCCAGGACAACAGCATGACCCTCGATGTCGATGCCGCGGCGCCCGGCTCGTCCTGTCAGGCTGGGTGTACTCCCGGGGCTGAGAGTCACGGGCCGACCCGTTCCACTTGCGCAGGGATTCCAGGACAACAGTGCGTGCAGGCATGCTGATGCCGAGCGCCAGGGTTTCAGCCGCGTAGACAACCTTGACCGCCAGTCCGGCGCTGAACAGCTCTCGACGGTCTCCTTGAAGACGAGGGAGGAGGCCGGCGTGGTGGGCGGCCACACCGCTCCAGAGCGTGCGCCCAGTTGCGGAAGCCCAGCACGCCCAGGTCCTCTGTAGGAATCTCGTGCCGTGTGCCGCTCGATGACCTCGCGGATCCGAGCCGCCTCGGACTCGGTTGTCAGATCGATTCCGGCATCCACGGCCTGGTCGACAGCCTGCTGACAGCCGGCACGGGAGAAGACGAATACGATTGCCGGAAGAAGGTCGGCCTGCTCGAGGGTGCTGTGATGACGGTGACCCGTGACGGCGGACGCAAGCGCGCCATACAGGCACCGCCATCTCCTCGGCGCCGCGCTGGGTAGGCCGGGTAGTCAGGAATGGCTCGGCCTCGTCGCCACTGTCGAGCTCGCGAACCGACCGGGCCCCGTCCGGACTTAGAGACGCCCGCCTCACCGGCTGCTGCCGACGACGAGCCCTGGCCAGGGCCTTGAGGCAGGTCGGGATTGAGCGGAAGTTCTGCCGCCGTCTCACCTCGCCTCACCGCTGTCGGAGACGTCGGAGGCGGCTGCCCGCGATGAGGGGCGACAAGGGCGACGAAGACACGGTGTGAAGGCGGAGCAGACGTCGGCCGACCATCATGTGCTGGGTCAGGGGCACCGGCCGGTGCTCGAGACGACGACAGCGGTCCGGCCGCGCACCTGTCCGAGCCAGTCGCCGAACTCCTCGGCGTTCGAGACGGTCGCCGATAGGGAGACCACCTGCACCTCCGGCGCCAGGTGGATGATGACCTCCTCCCATACCGGGCCGCGGAATCGGTCCGCGAGGTAGTGGACCTCATCCATGACCACGAAACCGAGGCGATCCAGATCACGAGAATCCGAGTAGAGCATGTTGCGCAGGACCTCGGTGGTCATGACGATGATGTCCGCATGAGGGTTGACTGAAGTGTCCCCGGTCAGCAGGCCGACCTGTTGCGTGCCGTAGTGCGCCAGCAGATCGAGATACTTCTGGTTGGACAGGGCCTTGATGGGGTGGTGTAGAAGGCCTTGAGACCCAGCCAATGCCAGGGTGGATGGCGAATTCGCCGACAACGGTCTTGCTCGCGCCCGTGGGCGCGGCGCACCAGCACGCCCTCGCCGCGTTCGAGCGCTTCGCACCCGCGCACCTGGAAATCGTCGAGCGGGAAGTCGTAGGAATCGGCGAAGCGGGTGAGCTCACTGCGGAAGGAGGCCTGTCGGCGTCGGGCAGCGGCATAGCGTTCGGCGGGCGAGCTCATGAGATCAGCCTACGGGTGCCACTGCTCGGCTCCGGGACCGCGCCTCGCAGCCTCAGCTCATGCGACGACCTCTTCACGATTCGATTCTCAGCCCGGGGAGCAGTACTGAGACCACATTGCGCACCGCTTCCAGGCGCAGCGGCAGACCGGCGATGGCTTCGCCGTCCGCCATGGGGTGCGGAGGCGTGCGCAACCCGGGCCTGGAAGGTAAAGCCTCAATCGTGAGAACGCAGAGCGCTCGAGATGGACGGCAGGGTCATCTCAGATGCGAACCGGAGAAGATCCGTGTCAGCAGGCCGAGGAGTCTGACTCGTCTCACCGGCTCCAGTCGGAGTACGTCGAGACAGACCATCGGCGGCGTCCGCATCGGGCGCCAAAGTCCATACCGCCGCCGATGTAACGAGTATTGGCGGCTGCGACTAGCAGAGCCGCTCCTCCCAGGTTCCGGAATCGGTGGTGAGGCGATAGCATAAGGCGTGCAAGACCGGTCGAATTCTCCCAGGACTGCACGCAGATAGCGCCTCCTCCGAGGGCCAGGACAGCGTGTTGGCACGGGCATTGACAGCAGCGTCCAGCCCGGCGGAGACGACGGCCAAGGACCACGTGTGCTCATCGGGCACGGGCGATCCATTGGGACGGGCGGCATGGATGGCGTCCAGGCGAGCGATGCGTCCTGCACGCGCGCAGGGCGAGTCGATGATCCTGGCGGCGGCGGCCACGTCGCGACTGGGCAGGCGGAGATGACGAGCGATGTCATTGCCGGTCCCCACCGCGATAATGCCCAACGGCACATCCGTGGTGGCTACGACGTCGAGGCCGAGGTGGACGGTGCCATCCCCTCCGACCACAACCAGGGCGTCCACGCCGCCGTCGTGCTCCAGCAGCGCCGTGGCATTGGCACGTGACTCGTCATACGAGGACCCCTGGACGACGATGACATCATGTCCGGCGGTGAGCAGCGCGGTGATAGCGGCGTGCGCAGCGCCTCCGTGACGTCCCCGTCCGGACGTCGGATTGGCGACCAAAGCAATGCGCATAGTGGTGATGGGGGCGGCAATGGATGGAACGACGGATTGGGACTGAGGAGACCGGACCGGGGCGCGAACGGCTCAGGACGTGTCGGCGCTCTTGGACATCTCAGCGGACTGGGAGGTCGGGACCGCGGGTCTGGCCAGAGCGGCGTCGAGCTCGGCATCGAGCTTGGCGCGTCTTTTCTCCACACGATCGTCATGCTTGATCGAGATGAAACAGGCCAGGAAATACAGGCCGGTGATGGGCAGGGCCATGAAGATCATGGACCATGGATCAGCAGTGGGTTGGCGAGGCCATGAAGGTGAAGATGCCCACCACGGCCCAGCGCCAGCCCTTGATCATGGTTCTGCCCTTCATGAGTCCGAGCATGTTGAGGGCCTCGAGCAGCTCGGGCAGGAGGAAGGCGATCCCGAAGACCAGCACGAGTCGCATGACGAATGACAGGTACAGGTTGGCCCTAATGACTCCCGCCGTAGGGACCGTCGGGAATGAAGCCGGTGAAATAACTACCGCATGCGGCATGATCCACATTCCCAGAGCGCACCCCGGAGGAGAACAGGATGAGCTCGGGCGAGGCCCGTAGGGCCCAGGTATAGGCCTTTCTCCTGCGTGTCATTCCCGGCACGAAGGCCCAGAACTCATACATCCATATGGGCGCGGAGGCAGGACGCCGAGCCAGATCGAGACCGTGAGCTTCATGTCGAAGGAGGACAGGATCGTGTCGAAGTTCAGCGTCAGATTGGCCCCTTGGCGTTGGCGGCCTCGATGGGGCGCGTGATGAGGGCGAAGGCCCATTCATAGACGCGTCATGCTTGACTCGACATCGACCAGGACGCCCAGGGCCGAGATGAAGATCCGTTGCGCAGCTCGCGCAGGTGGTCCCGATGGACATGCGCGCCTGGGTTGTGTCCTGCGCCTCGATCGTTTTGATCTTAGGGACTTTGGGCACCGGAGCCTCCCCTAACCGGTTTCAGAACCGTTTGAACAACTGAGGATGCACTCCGTCATCCTCGTCATCTCGATCACGCGCCCGTTCCTTTGCATATATTCGAAATTGAAATATGGCCGAATAGTCCGAGTATGTCTCATACGGACAGCATCGGATTCGGGCGCGTGAAGGGTCATTCTGCGCTGAGCCTCGAACTCGCGCGCACTCTGGCCAGGCTGGAGTGGGCTGGTGTGTGCGATGCCCTCCTGGGGGCTACTGAATCTGAGCGACTGCTTGTCCTCATCATCCTCGCGCAGGTCCTTGATCTCCTTCTTGAAGACCTCATGGACCGCCCCACGCTCTAGCCATGTCGGGAAGTCGGTTACCGAAGACAGAGCACGATGACGACGACCAAGACGATAATGTGCCAGGCTTTGCAATTCTCACGCGCGCTACTCCTCTGGTAGTGCGGGTTGTGTCGATACAGCCTGAGTCTAACCTCCGGCAGACCCGTCCCCGAACGAGGGCCTGAGGCGTTGGCTCCGGCGGGCGGTCACCGTAGCGGCAGACGGTAGCGGATCAGCCGCTCCCCCGGTAGCGGGCCAGTGCCCGCTTTCGCCGCGGCCGCCGCCTCCCGAGCCAGCTCGACCGGCTCGACGGCGACCAGGTGCCCTGCCCGCGTGACAGCACCAGACCGGACGAGCCACGGGCGGTCGCTGGCCGCGCACGGTGACCGTCATGGCGCTGTCGGGGTGCGCTCGATGACGTCGCTCACAGCGCAACCGCTCGATCAGCCACCGACCGCCGGGGCCAGGGTGAGAACAGCCGTCTGCTGCGGAGCCTCGGCTCACCGAGTCGCGCGGCCTGCGGTGAGAGGGCTCGCAGGGAGCATCCATGCAGGCGATGTCCAGAATACGGTCGAGTCGGAAGGAACGTTCTCCTCGGGACTCTGAGGCACCAGGCTCGTAAAGTCAGGGTGCGCACCATCGGTGGTGAGTCCGAGAGGATCAACCTCCCCGCACCGACCGGGAATCAGTGGCTGAGACGTGGGTGAGGCGCAGCCGCCGCTGTTCGGCCAGGGCGCATCTCTACAGTCCGGAGCACCAGCGTCAGGGAGCTCATGGTGGGTCAGTGAGTCGGTGGCTGCCGGGAGCCATCGGATCCGTCGATCGCGCGGCTGACGCAGTGCCGCCATGGACCTCTGCAGCTGTTGCAGCTGTCGTAGCCATTGCTGTACCAGGTGCATCGCCACCGACGGGCCTGGTGAGCGCCGCCTGCGCACCCTGCAGAGCGGCTGAAGAAGCAGGGTCTCCCGCGAGGACCTGACCAAGCACGCGCAGGGACAGGAGCAGAGCGATCGCCTCCTGGCGCGATAACCGCACCGGCAGATCCAGCCCCAGGGGCTCGGTCAGGCTCAGACGCTTCCCTCAAACGCGGTGGCCGAGAAGTCGATGCTAGCATCCCCGGCATCTGGCAGGCCTAGACCCACAGGGTCTCCACATCGCGGCGGATGGCCCCAGGCGTGACGCGCCGAAGTGAGCGGCGGCCTCCTGGAAGGCCGCACCGTCGTTGTCGGCGACCCAGGCGGGCGAAAGTGCCAGGAGTCGGACAAGCCGGTCGACAGAACTGCGTCGAGCCATGTCACCGCCCTCTGTTTCATGAGGATCGAGCGCTGCAGCACCGGTGAGGTGAGCCACGACATCACCGCGCAACCGCTGCGGTCCCAAGACCATCATAGCAGTCGCGCCAGCGCGGCCAGCGAGCCCGCTGAGGGCAGGCGAAACGGTCGGTGTAGAGAACCGTGAGCACGTCCCATCCCTCGGCAGCCCGGCGAGGGCCATCACCCGCGGTGATCGCCTGCGCCTGGTTTCTCAGGGTGCAGAGCCCTGCCCGGGGCGACGGCAAGGACCGCCCTCATGCGCATCGGGCTCGCCGTACTCGGGCGGCGTGAAGGCGTCGGGACCGGACACCAGGATACCCCTGCGACCGCGCCAAGCGGAATGTGCGGAGGGGCATCGGCACTACGATCCAGAGCGTCGAGGTACCAGGCGCCCCCGGACATCCGCAGCCGGTGGGCTCGACGATGCGCGGCGCGGGTCGTGCCGGAGGAGGCCGATGCGTAGTCGAAGGACACAACGCGGCGCTCATCGACGGCAGTGGCCAACAAAGTCGAGATCTCCTCGCCGGCGAGATCGGCCGTGAGGTCCACCAGGGCATCCTGACGGGGGTCATCGTCGATAACGGCACGGATCTTGGTCACGGGGCGTGCCGGGCGGTGGCGGTCAGCCCCCGAGCGCCAGGCGGAGGCCGCCAGCGACGGCCGCCTCCTGGGCGGTCAGGGTGACGTCGGGCAGGGCGTAATCGTCTCGGCGATGGAATAGCGGCCTCCTCGCCCTGGCCGGCAGTAGTGATCGTAATGCCGAGATCGCGCAGAACTCCTTGTCCCTTTCGAACATGCGGCGAGCGGCCCGCCTCCGCGCCAGTCATAACCGCTCACGGTGGACACCACCTCCGCCGCCGTCATGCCCGCGGCGGTGTTGCGCAGGGCCAGCAGCAGGTTGACCTGCCGCCTCTTCGGCGGGAATCGTCTGGCTGCGTGCGGTCACGATCACAGCGTAGGCGCGGAGGAGGCGCGTCACCACCCTAACGGCCGTCCGCACCACCAGCAATACCGTCAACCGGTACGGTTCGTCCATGATGTGGCGCGATGGCGAGGTTCTAGCAGCAAGGCGCAGGTGGGGGCCGACGGGCAGCAGTGCGCCGAGTTGGACGCGCGTGACCGGGGCGCTGGCGGGCGCTGCATTGCCGGCCGGCACGGAGCTGCGCGCCGTCGCCTGACGAAACCTCACCGGGGTTCCTGATCCCGGTGAGCGGGTGCGTTTGGAGGTCTCCGCCCTCGACCGCACTCGGCACGGGCGGACACCTATGGTGTCGACCTGTTGACGTCCTGCCCGCAGACACCAACCACGAGGGGCATCTCGTCAAGGCCCGCTACATGCCCGACCAGGTCATGGTCACCGGAGTGATGAGCAGCACGATTCATCACGGCCTGCTCTCCTCCCCGTCGGCGAGCCTCATGCTCGAGGGGGCCCCGGTGATCATCGCGGACTTGCACTCGAGCCTGCCGGCCATTCTCGCCGGCACTCGCGCAGCAGACGCATCTGAGGACATGCGCGCGCCGTCTACGTCATGACCGACGGCGGTGCCTCGCCCTGCCGTACTTCGCGCACCGCGGCAGCACTGCGCGAGCGGGTCGGCTGGCCGGCACGGTGACCGCAGGGCAGGCGTGGGCGAGCGACGTCGAGGCCGCTTTGCTGTGCACAACGCGCTGCTCGCAGCCAGACATGTACTCGGAGCCGACCTCATTGTTCTCTATTCAAGGACCCGGAAATCTGGGGAACCGACACCCCGTGGGGCTTCTCCGGTGTGGCCTGCGGTGATGCCGTCAATGCGGTGGCTGCTCTGGGCGGGAGGGCCGTCGCCTGCCTTAGATCTCGCAGGCCGATGCGCGGTCGCGCCATCAAGGGCGTCCTCGCACCACTCACTGACGGCCTATGGAAAAGTGGCCTTGGCCGCAGCCGATGTCGTCGTCCCTCAACCACTGGGAGCCCTGGGCGAGCAGATCGCCGCCCAGGCGCGCCGGCTGTCAGCCCACGACCGCTGGAGCCCGGCACCAACACGTGGAGGTGGGCATCGACGGTCTCCTCGAGGCACTGGAGATGTCCGAACGGATCACGGGAGTACGGCGTCCACCATGGGCCGCGGCCTGCACGAAGACGCAGCAGCCTTTCCTCGCGGCCGCTGCCGCCGGGCGACACAGTGCTCTGCCAGGCGCAGGCGCAGGAGCAGCGCCCCGGACAGGTAGCCGACGATCTCTGCGAGACGCGCACTTCGCGCCATCGCCCTGACGCTACCCTGGCGGCATGAAGACCTTTGAGGACCTGTTCGCCGAACTTCAGGACAAGGCGGTCGCTCGCCCCGCGGACTCGGGACCGTGGCCGAGCTGATCGCGGCGTCCATTTCATCGGCAGAGAAGCTGGTCGAGGAGGCCGCCGAGTCCTGGATGGCCTGCGAGCACGAGTCCGATGAGGCGGCCTGCGAAGAGCTCAGTCAACTGCTCTACCACGCACAGGTCATGATGATCGCCAGGGCTACACGCTCGCCGACATCTACAAGCACCTCTGATATCCCTGATATCCCTGATATCCCTGATATCTCTAATATCTCTGAGCCGGATCGCTCTCCACATCAGTCACCGCCTGCAAGGATTAAGGATCTAAGGATTACCGTGCTGCGCATCGCCGTGCCCAACAAGGGGTCTCTGTCCGAGCCCGCCATCACCATGCTCACCGAGGCCGGGACCGCACCCGCCGCACTGGACGCGAGCTCGTTCTCCTCGACGAGGCCAACGGAGTCGAGCTGTTCTTCCTGCGCCCTCGAGACATCGCCGTCTATGTGGGCCAGGGCACCGTCCACGCCGGCATCACCGGCCGCGACCTGCTCCTCGACTCCGGTGTGGCCGCCATAGAGCATTTGCCCCTGGGGTTCGCCCGCTCAACTTTCCGCTTCGCCGCTCCGGCGGGCACGATGTCCTCCCTGGCTGATGTGGCGGGTCGTCGTGTGGCCACTTCCTACGACGTGCTCGTGCGCGACTACCTCGCCGGCCAGGGCGTGGAGGCGCAGACCGTTCACTCGGACGGAGCAGGAGTCCTCGGTCCAACTGGGAGTCGCCGATCTGATCGCAGACGTTGTCGAGACCGGCACGACACTGCGCGCCGCGGGACTGGAGACCTTCGGCGATCCGATCCTGTCCAGCGAGGCCGTCCTCATCACGACCGAGCAGTACCAGGATGCGCCCGGCCTGGCCACACTCGTGCGACGCCTGGAGGGTGTGCTGCGAGCCCGCTCCTACGTCCTGGTGGACTACGACGTGCCCATGAACAAGCTGCAGGAGGCGGCAGCGCTCACCCCGGGAATCGAGTCGCCGACGGTCTCACCGCAGAATCCCGACTGGGTGGCGGTGCGCGCCATGGTGCCGCGTGCGGACATGAATCGGATCATGGACGAGCTCTACGAGGTGGGCGCCCGGGCCATCCTCGTGTCCTCGCTCCTGGCCTGCCGTTTGTAACGGGCCGAGAGAGCTGAGAGATGGACGTGTCGAAACTACTGCCCTAGGGGAACGCACACGTCAGAGGGGCCTGCGGCACCTGCTCGCCCATGAGCTCATGGTCTTCAGGAAGTCGATCATGGGGGAAAGTCGTCAACCCTCACTGAGCCGATGGCCCTGGCCGTCCTTCCCTTGATGAGCTCCCCGGTGGCCACCGCCACCTCGCGGGCATCGCGCAGCCTGAGTTGCGTCGGTCAGATCGGGCACGTACTCCTTGGTGGCCTCAACGGCGGCGTCCGGGTCCTCAACGAACGTCGTCATGCCGGAGACCGATGCCGTCACGGCGTCGGTGAGCTCGTCACGGCGGGCCGCCAGGACATCAGGCGTGGTGATCATGAGACTCCCAGCAACGGCACGTCCTCGCCTATGTTCAGAATGCGCACCGGCGTCCCGTTCTGCTCGAGCTGCACGGCGTCGTTGTTGGAGAACCCCGCGACCGCGTCGACCTGCCCGATGCGAGAGCGGCCTGCTGGTGTAGCCGATCTCCTGACATCGACGTCGTCCGGACTGAGCCCGGCCGTGGACAGCGCCACCAGGACGGAGTACCAGGTCTCCCCCGTCTTACCGGGCGTGCCGATGATCCGGCCCTGAGCGCCGCCAGGTCAGTGATGTCGGAGTCCTCGGGCACAATGATGCAACCGGGGTAGCGCTGGTAGAAGCCGCCGATGACAACCAGACCGTTCCCGTTGGAGGCGGCAACGACCGCCTCGTCCGCGCCGGCGACCACGACCTGCTCCGTACCGGCCAGCAGGGCATCGAACAGGCCCTCCTGGTCGCCATGATGGCGCAGGGAGACGCCCGAGGAGTACTGCCCGCTGGACAGCGCCAGACAGAAGGGGGCGAATTGAATATTGGGCGTGTAGGTCAGTCCGATGACCATGCTGCCAGCGGCGCGTCGGCTGACGCCTTCTGGGCGCCGGTGCCGGAGCCGCATCGCGGTGAGGATGCCCGCCAGCGCAGTGGCGGAAGCGGTGGACAGGAAGTGCCGACGTGACAGGAGGCCCGTGATGTGTCTTTCCGGTCAGTGGATGGAGGATGAGAACTGCTGATGGACGACAGTCGGGACGCGCCCTCAGGTCGCTCGACGCCCCGCGCAGAGAATCGACGACGCGACTGCGGCGCTCGAGCTCCCTGCAGGCACCAGTGGATGCTCGTCGCCATGATGCAGAGAACAGCGATGGTGGAGGACAGCCCGGCGGTATCGACGCTCTGGCGCTGAGAGGCCAAGACCATGCCCAGTCCCTTGCCGCCCATGGTCATCTCCCCGATGACCGCACCGGTCACCGACAAGGTGAAACCGGTGCGCAACCCGGACAGGATGGCGGCAGAGCCAGCGGCAGCTCCATATACTGCCACCATGGACGGGGCCGTGGGCGCCGTCCAGCCGAGCGGCATCGATGATGTCGGTGTCCAGGCTGCGCAGGCCGAGCAGGACGGACACCGTAATCGGGAAGAAGACCATGAGGACGCACAGCACGACGGTCGGCACGGTGCCGTAGCCGATCCACTACCACCAGCAGCGGGGCGACGAGCGATGGCCGGAACCGCCTGGGAGGCCGCGATGTAAGGCAGGACAGCGCGAGCGAACAGGCGCCAATGGAACAAGCCCCATGCCAGGGGAAGGGATAGTGCCGCGGCAGCGAGGCAGCCCAGAACGGCCTCGGTCAGGAGTCACCTGCGCATAGCCGAGCAAGCCGCCTCGGCTCACTCCCCAACCACAAGCGACGAGCAACATCAAAGGGACCGGGCAGGAAGACGGGGAGTATGAGACCTGCGCGGGTCACAGCCCACCAGAGGGCCAGAACCGTCGCCCCCAGTAAGAGTGCGGGGCCAGGGAGCCGACGAGTTCGGGGAGGCCGGACAGCGGAACGCTCTGAGCGCAGCAGTACAGCTCCACCGCTCCGGCTCTCGACCGTGCTTTCAGGGCTTTCGGGCAGCGCAGACACGGGGCGTTCGGCGATGGCGGTGCTCACTGCGGTCCTCCGGTTGCGGAGCGGGCGCCCCGCAAAGCCCGGGGTGACGGTCGGCGATGGCGGCTCGCGCCGGTGCGGCACTCGGGGACTCGATAACAGCTCGCATGTGCGAGCCGAAACCGTCCGGCTAATCCCCCGGCCCGGGCGCCTCGTGCATCCTCCCATCCGGACTTTCACCGTCGGCGCCGGAATTCCACCGGCTCAGCCGGTTGTGCCAACCCGACGGGCTGGGCTACAACCGGGTCGCGGACTATTACCGCCGGCTCGGACTTTCACCGACCCCGGAGCACGTTGCTGGCAGTGACTTTAGCCGACTGCCGCATGCACGACAAGCACGCGCATATACGACAAACACTGTAAACACGACAAACACGACAATGGGCCGTCCACCGGGTGCGCCCTCCAAGTCCACTGGGGCCGTCCGGTCCACTCGGACTCAACGGGCCGCGGTGATCGCGGCCTCGAACTCGGCCTTGACCCTGGGGTCGGGACGGCCGGCATAGGACACGGCACAGGCGACGAGCAGGTTGGCGGCGAAGCCCGGGGCGAGCTCGTACAGGTCGAAGAGCCCGCCAGGGCCGCCATCTCATATTGCTCCCAGATCATGACCACAACGGCCCCGGTCACCATACCGGCGACTGCGCCCAGGGGCCGCGTCAAACGTCGCCAGTAGAGGCACAGCAGGACGGTCGGACCGAAGGACGCGCTGAAACCGGCCCAGGCGAAGGCCACCAGGGCCAGAATCGTGTCACTGGGATTCCACGTCATGGCGGCTGCCACGACAGCGATGCCCAGAACCGCGAACCGGGAGTACATGACGCAGACGGCCCTGCGTAGAGCTCCCGTTGCCGACCTGCTTGTAGAGGTCCTCAATGAGAGCGGAGGAGGTCACCAGGAGCTGGCTGGAGACGGTCGACTATGATGGCGGCCAGGATCGCGGCCAGCATGAACCCCTGCGACCAAGGGTGGAAGAGAAGCTGTCCCAGAGTGATGAATGCGGCTTCGATTGCCCAGGCGGCCGCTGTCACGCTGATACACGGCCACGCTGACAATGGCGGTCGCAGCGGCTCCGGCGACCGCGAAGAGCATCCACCTGATGCCGATGCGTCGCCCGGCGACGGCCTCCCGCGGAGAACGGATCGCTATGAAGCGCACAATGATGTGCGGCTGTCCGAAATACCCCCAGGCCCCAGGCCAGCGAACTGATAATGCCGATGATCGAGGTTGTCGATCCGACCATTGCCCAGTAGTTCGAGTCAACCGCACCGACAGCATCAACAGTCGCGTGATGCTGCCGAGATGGATGACACCGACGACAGGGACGGCGATGAGCGCCGTCACCATCATGAGGCCCTGGACGAGGTCCGTGTAGGACACGGCCAGGAATCCGCCCACAAGCGTGTACATGACGGTGACGCCCGCGACGAGCGTCAGACTCCAGCCGATAGTCCATGCCGAAGGAGGACTCGAAGAAGTGTACCGCCCGAGACCATGCCGGAGGAGACGTAGAAGGTGAAAGAACACCAGGATGATCGCACCACTGGCCCAGCGCAGCAGATGCAGCGAATCATGGAGACGATTGTCGAGGAAACTCGGGATGGTGATCGAGCTGGAGGCGACCTCGGTGTAGGTGTGCGCAGGCGCGGCGCCACGAAGCGCCAGCTGGAGCCAGGCTCCCGACTGGTCAGGCCGACGGCGATCCATGACTCGACCAAGCCGCCGGCGTACAGGGCCCGGGCAAACCCACGAGCAGCCAGCCAGACATGTCCGCGGCTCCGGCGGACAGCCGCCGTCACCGCCGGCCCCAGGCCGCGATCGGCTCAGCATGTAATCGTCGAGCGAGTCATTGCGGCCGTAAGCCCACCAGCCGATGACAACCATTCCGACGAAATAAACGATCATCGAGATGGCTGAGAAAGTCGCGGAGACATGGTTCTGGTCACTCTCTCCCAATAGGGACGTTCGTCCATGCTAACCGAGGTCGGTTCTTTCTGCTTTTCTTCGCCACAGGGGGATACGGGATAGATACGGGCCGGCCTGCACGTCCAGCGGTACTGAGAACGATGGCGAGAATCCTGAGACTCCCTGCTTAACGGGCCATCTGTATGCGCTTGGCCTCCACGGAGGCTTCGGCCTCGATGACAACGGCATCGAGCGCTTTGCCGACACCGGCGGGCCGCAGAGCGCCGATAAGGCCCTCCACGACCGGCGCCGAACCCAGATGCACCCGAGAGCGAGACTGGGATCAATCGAGTCGTGCCGTCTCGGCACTCATGATCCCGCCGCCGAGATCGGCCAGGACGAGAACGCCTTCACCGTCGTCGGCCCTTTTCAATGGCGGCCCCCACCTCGGTGGTGTCGGTGCCCAGTCCGCCCTCGGGCAGTCCCGCGGCAAGCTCAACACGAACATCCAGATCAGGCGATGGCGCGGTGGCGAGTCCGAGCGCGCCTGCGCGAGCTCCAGAGAGTGCGAGACGAGGACGAGGGCTGTCACGAGGCGCATCCATCGACGACATCGGCCAGAGCGCGAACAACAAGAGCGGTCGAGGAGGCGCTGGGGTCGATGTGCCCGATGGAGCGCTCTCCGAGATAGGAGGCGCGCCTCATGGCCCGCATCGATCCGGTTGCCGCCCGGCCCGCATCGGCGGCCGCAGCCGCCGCCCAGAAGCGCGGCTCGCAGATCAGCACCCGAGCGCAGAGAATCGAGGGCCGGAACCAGGCGTCGAGCATCGTCTTGTCTCCGGCCTCGGCCCGGCCTCGCTGCACAATGCCGCCGACGCCGGCCTCGGACCGCGGCCACCAGGGCGTCCAGATCGAGACACGACGGCCTGCGGACACGGCGGCCATGCGCAGGAAGAATGTGCCGCACAAAGGGACCCGACGTACCGCCGACCCTGCAATGAGGGTCATCGCGACCTTCTTCAAGACGACCTCCGGGGAGTCGGGGACAGGTCCAGGACCTCGACGGCGGACGCCAGGCCCCGCTTCATATTGACACCGTGGTCGGCGTCGCCGATGGCGGAATCCAGCCGGGTGAGTTCGTCGGCGTGTTCGGCCACGAGCTCATTACTGCGGCGGATCCAGGCCGCCAGGTCTCGCCGCATTCAGCCTGCAGCCGGTGCCATGCTCGTCGCGTTCGTCGCGCTTGCTGCGTTCATCGCGTCCAGTCCCCAACACAGACCGGGAGTGCGCACCGGGGCATCCCACAGGCGCAGGACCTCCTGGTCGGTGCGCACGAGGGTCAAGGAGCAGCCCGCCATATCGAGACTGGTACACATAGTTGCCGACGAGGCTGCGCTCTACGACGACGCCAGCGGACTCGAGCAGTCTGGCTACTTCCGCGTACATGATATAGAGCTCAATGAGCGGACTGGCGCCCATGCCGTTGAGGAGAGCGATAACACCGCTTCCGTCACCGGGCGGCAGTTCGGCGAGGATCGGCTCAACGAGGCGCTCGGCGATCTCACCAGCTGCAGCCGCCTTCTCACGGTGATGGCCGGGCTCGCCGTGGATGCCGATGCCTATCTCATCTCGTCGTCCGGCAGATCGAAGGAGGGGCGGCCGTGAGCGGGAACAGTGCAGGAGTTCAGCGCCATCCCCATGGAGCGGCCATTCCGGCAAACCCGTTCGGCGAGGGCGGCCGACCCCGGCAAGGCTTCTTCCCTCCTCGGCGGCGGCCCCGGCCACCTTCTCCACGATGACCGTCACACCCACGCCGCGACGGCCGGTGGTGTAGAGAGAATCCTCAACAGCCACGTCATCCTCGACGACGACAGCGACAACTGGGATACCGGCGTCCATTTCACGGGAGTTCGGCGGCCATCTCGAAATTCATGACGTCGCCGGTGTAATTCTTCACGATGTGGAGGACGCCGGCCCCGCAATCGACAGCGGTGGTGGCGGCAGCGATCTGGTCGGGAACGGGCGAGGTGAAAGATCTCGCCCGCGCAGGCGGCGTCCAGCATGCCTGCGCCGACGAAGCCGCCGTGAAAGAGGCTCGTGCCCGCTGCCGCCTCCGGAGACGATGGCGACCTTGCCGTCCTCCCTTGGGAGTGGCGCGTAGACGATGCGCCGATCGATATCGACTCGAAGCGCATTCGGACGTGCCGCAGCCATGCCGGCTGGGAATCCCGTGACGACGGCGTCAGCGGCATTGATGAGCTTCTTCATGCGTCAACGCAGTTTAATGATTCCTCAATCACAGTGAGTCCCCACGCGGGTCTGGCGGGCACCCCGGCACTCCGGCATGAAGAGAATGGTCACGACTCTCAGTCGGCGAGGGCCAGAACGACGGGCAGCCGCCCAGGTGGCGTCGTGAGTGGGGAGACCGGCCACAGACCGGATCGTCGAGCCTCCCCAGACTCATCCGCGAGCGCGCTGGCAATCACGCCGGCGAAGCGCAGCGAGGGCCGCCCCAGCGGTCGGCAGATGATCTCGATGTCGCGCCAATCGACGTCATCGGGCGCCAGGGCCGGGGTAGAGCATGACCGCAGCGCATTGGCACCCGTCGACCAGGCCTTGATGAATGCCTCTTTGGCGGCCCAGCGGGCGGCGAGATGCTCGACCTCGGCCGAGTGGGTTCGCTCGACGCGACGTCGCGCCTCACGGCGCTCGCGGGCGGTGAAGGCACGTTCTGCGAAGACGCGTGCCGGGCTGAGTCAGCGCTGAGCGAGGCTCGGGGATGTGGACGAGGTCCAGACCCACCCCGAGAACGCGCGACACCTGCTGGGCGCCTCGGGGAGTCTCGGGAGGGGCGGTAGGTTGCCGACCCGCCCAGATGCCGTCGGGCGTCGTCAGTATCCATAGTCATCCATCGTTGTATTGGACGTGCTGGAGCAGCCCTGTGCCGAGCCGGCCTCAGACCGCCGGGCCGCCGCAGCAGATCCGCAGCCGTCAGAGGCGAACCTCCGAGGGCGGGTGATCCGATGCGACGGCCGGCGACCGGAAGAGCGCGTCAGTCTTCTACAGTCATGCCTGCTCACCGGCGTGGTAGACACCGTCGGCTCCCCAGCCGCGCCTCGGGATCGAGGAGCATGGCGGCCTCAACCTCATGCGGGTCGCGGTGCTTGGTCTCCCTGACCGAGACGTCGGCCATCGACCTGCTCGAACAGCGGTGCCCGGCCGATCATGCCGGCCCGGCGACGGCGCGCGTGCCCGCGGCCAGACGAGCATTCGCACTGGCCAGCCAGGCGTCCACGGCCTCCTGGCCGCCGGCCTGACGCAGGGCGGACTCGAAGGCGCCGGGGTGCACCAGGGCGATCAGGCCGCTGACGTGCCCGAAGCCGAGAGAGGTCAGCAGACCCGCGCGCACCGGGCCGGCCCCCGGGACACGACCGACTCTCCGCCACGGCCGGGCCATGCGGATGGGCGTGCGCGGCCAGACCCAGAAGGCGTCTTTGGCCAGGGGCGCATCAACCACGTCAAGGCTGGCGTTGCCGGGGGCCACGCCGCTGGCGAGGATCTCGGTCAGGCCCGCCACCTGGAACAGCGCGGCACCGCCCTTGGCGTGACCGGTGATCGTCTTCTGCGAGACCGCCACCAACGGGTTTCCCTCCGCACGGCCCAGTGCACGCGCCAGGCGGGTGTGCAGCTCGGACTCATTGGGGTCGTTGGCACTCGTGGACGTGTCGTGCTTGGAGACCACGGCGATGTCATCGGCCCTCGACGCCCAGGGCGCGCAGGGCCCGCGCCAGGCGCGAGTTCTCACCACGCGGCCCGCCCCCAGGGCGCCCAGCCCGGGTGCCGGAACAGAGGTGTGGGCGCCGTCTGCATAGGAGGAGACGAAACCGATCACGCCGGCGACCGGCAATCCCAGCCGAGCAGCCACGGAGGCGCGCGCCAGGATCACGGTGCCACCGCCCTCGGCCTCCACGAAAGCCACCGCGTCGGCGATCATTCGCCCGGGAAAAAGTGACGGGCTGAGATGCCCTTGGCGTACATGGCCGCCGCTTCCGCCGTGGCATTCATATTGCCGAAGCCGACCACGGACTCCACCGAGATGTCGTCGATAGCACCCGACGACGACAACATCGGCCCTTGCCCAGCGCGATCTTGTCCCAGCCCTCCTCGATTGACACCGCGGCGGTGGCGCAGGCGCTCACCGGCTGAACCATGGAACCATAGCCACCGACATAGGACTGCATGACATGCGCAGCCACGACGTTGGGCAGGGCCTCCTGCAGGATGTCACTGGGGCGCTCCTCACCGAGAAGACGGCCCACGAACATCTTGCGCATGGATTCCATGCCTCCGAAAACCGGTGCCCTGAGTGAGGCCACATCGCTGGGGTGGACGGCCGCGAGGAGCTCGGCCGGGGAGAATCCTGCCGATCAGGAAGGCGTCGACCGCCGTGACGAGATTCCACGAGGCGATCGATCCATGCCTCGGCCATCGCCGCCGGGATGCCCCACCGCTGCGGGTCGAAGTCGAGCGGGAACTGGCCACCGACCGTGCGTGACAGAGCCGCGCGCCTCGGCACACGAGCGAGCGAGCCCGCCAGGCGGGTGACGGTCCACTCCCCCGTCTCGGAATCGGGCGCCACCAGCGTGTGCTCAGGATCAGTGGCCTCCAGGGTGCGGGCAGTGGCCTCGTCCGCCACAGTCAGAGTGATGTCCTGGTCGAGGTAGACGGTGACGTCCTCCTCGGCATCAGGAGCGATGACCCCGTCATCGACGAACTCGCGGATGCCGCAGCGCGCCACGACCTCATCGCGGTAGCGCTCGAGAACATCGGTCTTTCCACCAGTTCGCCGTCGGCGTCGTACCAGCCGGCCTTCGGGGAGTCGTGCCAGGTCAGCAGCCCCATGCCCCAGGCCAGCTCCAGCACCCCCTGCTGCGGTCAACTCGACGTCGTCGCCGCTGCTCATGCCCAACCGGCCTCGCGACGTGTGCGACCCGACCCCCACGTGGAGACCTCGCCGGAGGAGACCACGACGATCATGTCGTCCAGGAGACGTCTACCGCCCCCCAGTTTGGCGCGGACGGCTGGGTCGGCACCACCGGGGTCGGCAGAGCCTTGATGGTGGCGGGAGCCGGGATGCCCGCTGCGGCATCCGTGCTCTCGGCCGCCCGTGCGATGAGCCTGCTCGCGCAGAGCCACCAGATCGACGCTCTCGTCCAGCCCCCCGGTCAGGTCCGCCGGGACCGGAGCGGTGACGGCCCGATCGCGCACGTCGGCAGCGCACAGACCAACCAGCTCGGTCGCGATCTCCTGAGTCGTCCAGGTTCGTACACCGGCGCTCTCAACGGCAGCTACGAGCGGGTCGTTGCCGCCCATGAGACCAGTGCCCTGACCCAGCCGATGCGCGGGTGGGCGAGCGTCACGTTGGGCCCAGGTCCGCTCGGCGCGCCACCGGTTGACGATGGCGTCCAGCGCGGACTTGACCTCGCCATAGGGCTCCGTCCTCGCCGAAAAGTGCCGCGGTTGGGAGAACCGGGCAGCACGACATGGAGACGATGGTCGACATGGGTGTCGGCACCGATAGCGCTCAGCACGGCGATGGTGCGCTCCACGCTCCACAGGAGCAGACGAGTCTGCGATTCCGCCTCCGGACCGGCGTCGGCAAGGGTTCCGACACAGCGGCGCGGCGAAGGGGAACAAGAGGGTCGGGACGAGCGCCTCCTTGACCAGCTTGCTGGAGCCGCCGGAGGTGATGACCTGGTCACGGCCGATCCAGTCGGCAAGGGCGTCAACATCCCGGTAGGAGGCGAGGTTCGCCGGCACCATCCACAGACGGGCGCCAGCAGCGGCGTGCTCGCGGTAGAGCTCTTCGGCGAAGGCCAAGCGCGCTCGTGGGTCAAGCGCGAGCTGGTCGCCACCACGGTGGCGCTGCCGGCCAACAGCTCGCCGACGACCGCTGCGGGCGATGGAACGAGGGGCGACTCCGGTGACGACGGTCCACGTCGTCGGCCCACCGGACCGACTCATCCCCGCCACAGGCCGGTTGGCAGCCACGGCCGCGATCGCCTCGGCGATCTCCGCACGCTCAGCGGCCTCTCGCGTGTCGGCCTCACGCAGGTTCCGGGCCCACCAGGCGGCCTGGTCGGCAACAGCAGATCCCAGACCGGTGAACCTCTCCGGGGTGAGAAGTGCGCGCGCCTGGTCCAACGAGGTCTCGCCGTTGCCCAGACGAGCGAGGTCCTCGCGTGCCGTGGCCCAGCGGTCGTCGATCAGGACGGCCCGATCGGCGTCGAATGCCGGCGTCACCGAGCGGAGCCAGCCGGTGCCCAGCTCGGCATCGACGGCCTCCACCAGGGCGCGCGCAGCCGCGGCCTCATCGCCTGCATCAGCGGGAATCGTGACCCGATCCGACAGGCCCAGAGCGGACAGGACGGTTCGCGCAGTAGTGGCCAGCACGCCATTCTCACCAGTCACGGTGGCGGCGAAAGCATCCAGGGCGGCGGAGTCCACCACCGCGCCTCCGGCGCCGCCGGCGGCGCTGGGCTTGGCCACGGCGACGCCATGAGCCGAGGCCACATCCTGCACGGCCTTGTCGATCAGGGCGTCAACGGCGCCAGCACTGCTCACAGGCGAGGAGGACCCCAGGGAGGCCAGGTCCTCGCCCCGCATGGAAGCGCCCTCGCGAGTACCCAGGAACAGCTCGGCGGTGACATGGGGAGACCCACCCTCTCCCAGGCCCCACGTACCCGTCACGCGCTCGGCGACGCGCGTGGGGCGCACGCCTGAGGGGCCCAGGAGCCTGCCCAGGCCAGTGCGAATGGCATCGGTGAGAACCGGTCCGTAAGCCTTGTAGCCGGGGGCGCCCTTGGCGACAGTGGCGGCGAGCGCCGTCATGTCGGCATCCGCGGCACCATCGATGCTGAGCGAGCTGGAGCTCAGTGCCCATATCCATGAGCAACTGGTTGCGTCGTGAGGACACACCGTTGGTCAGGGTCTCGGTGGTGTCGGTCGCCCCGATCTGCTCGGGACGGATGCGCGCGGCGTGCGCCAAGAGAACAGTGAGCGCGTCCGTAGCCGTGAAGGGCAGATCGTCAACAGGTCCCGAGGAGACCGGCGTCGCGGCCGGAGCCTCTACCGGAGCAGCTGCGCAGGCGTCTCTGCGGGCCCGGCTGCGGGAGCCTCGGCCTGCGCAGCAGGCTGGTCGGCGGCCTGATCAGTGGCCTGTTCGGTGGAAGGCAGCTCGAAGCTCTCCTCCTCCAGGCTCACGGCCGGGTCGGTGTCGGTGGCCAGGACGCGGGCCTCATCACGCCGGGCATTGTGGACTGTCACGTGGAGCCCGTGGTGCTGAGGGCAGCAGCAGCGTCCTGGAGGCCAGATTCGCCAGTGTGGGGGAAGCGGCCAGGCCGACCTCGATGATGCTCGACGCCCAGACCATCCCTTATTGGGCGAGGACAGGAGGACATCCTGGGTCTCGATCCAGCGGACCGGAGAGGCGAACTGCCAGGCGAGCAGCTCGATGAGCAGTTGACGAGCCAACTCGACAGGCCGGTTCTCCCAAGCGCCCCAGTTCTCGACGATGGACTTGACCGGCTCGGAGGGGACGACATCGAGGATCGCCGGGCGAATTCGGGAGTCAGTTCGAAGGGGCGCGCCACGAGGTTGGGCACATAGCGCCCCACGAGACGATCCGCATCAAGATCGGTCGGCACGAGGGCTGCGAGGCGCTCGCGGAACTCGGGAACGCCGGGGCGGAGTACCGGAGGGAAAGGCACATCAATGCCCGGCACGAACATGAAGGGTTCTTGCCGCCTGAGCCTTGGCCTTGGCGCGGGAATCGGCCGCCAGGGCCTCCAAGCCCTTAATGGTGCCCGCCACGGCGTACTGCACACCTGCGAGGTTGTAGTTGACGATCTGAAGGAACTCGCCGGTCTGCTGAGCGATCCGAGCAACGTAGTCCTCGACCTCAGCCGCCTTGATGCCGGCCTGGTTGGGGCGCAGAGCCCCCATGCGGTAGTTCGAGGCGCCGTGCTCGTCGCGCTCGACCAGGGTGTGCATGGTGGAGCCGCGCTGGAAGACGATGGAGATCGTCGTCTCCACTGGCATGACACGCCCATAGGCGCTCAGGGCGGTGTACTCCCCCAGCGAGTGCCCGGCGAAGGCGGCGCCCTCAACCAGAGCACCGGCCTCGGCCAAGCGCGCGGTGGTGGCTATGGCAACGGTCGCCAAAGCGACCTGGGTGAACTGGGTGAGATTGAGCAGCCCCTCAGGGTGGCGATAGGTCACACCGCGAGCGGTCATCTCGGTGGGGTTGTCGCGCACCAGGGCGATGACGGAGAAGCCGAGCTCTGCGCGAGTGTGGGCGTCGGCGCGCTCCCAGACCTCGCGTGCGGCCTTGGAGCTGATTCATCTCGTCCAGACCCATACCGCGGGACTGGATGCCCTGACCGGGATAGATGTAGGCGGTCGGCTCGGGCTCGGTCACGGCAGTGCCGCGGGAGACGACCTCATCGCCAATGCGGCAGGTGACCTCCAGGACGAGGCCGCCGCCGCGCACGAGCCCGGTGCGCTCAACGCTGATCTCCACGCGATCGCCAAGCTCGACCGTACCCAGCATGACGTAGGTCCACCCCGCCAGGACGTTGCGGGTGCCGTCAGCAGCGGTGAGGCCGCCACCTGCTCAGCGGTCGCCGACAGCCACATGCCGTGGACCAGCGGCGTTCCATGCCGGCGACCTTGGCCGCATGGTAACTGGTGTGGATGGGGTTGAAATCGCCGGTCACACGAGCGAAGGCGGTCATGTCGGCCGGTGCCGTCACGGTGACGCGGCGCAGCAGACGACGCGCGGCAGGCGCGGTGTCGCGCCCGTCCCCCGGCCAGCTCGGGGCTGGAGGGCACGGCGGTGCCCGAGGCCCGCCCGCGGATGGCGAAGCGCTCGCGCATGAGGGGCGACCAACGAGCCGTCGGAGGCGTCGGTCAGTTCCAAGCGCACATCCACGACCGTCCTGCGCTGGACTCCTCCAGGGCGGCGACCCACCCGGTCGACCTGAATGACGGTCTCGGGTCCGGCCTGCGCATGCAGCTCGGCCAGCGAGACGGCGCAGATCGATGGTGTGGTCGAGATGGACGGCAGCAGTCCCTCAATGAGCGGCATGCCGTCCTCGACGACGCTGCCCAGAGCCGCATAGACCACGGGCCAGCACGGGCCGAGCAGGGGCGTCGGGGACCAGCGGGCGGCCGACAAGGACGTCGGCAGGGGCGTTCGCGGTCACCGCGGCGTGGTCGCTCCCAGGGTGTCCGCCAGCGTGAAACGGGCGTGGACGGTGCCGAAAGGCTGAGTGACGGGGCGATCGAGCGCGTCGGTGGCTCCCTGGACGGCGGGGATCACCTGCGGCAGGTGCTCGACGAGATCCCCCGGTGATGGAGACGGCCCCGACTCCTGCGGTGGCGCGCAGGAGATCGTTCATGGTCTCACTGATGCGCTCGGGATCGACAAGCGGTGCGGCCCCGTCCCAGGCGCGAGCCAGGCGCAGGGGAACCACGAGACGGCGCACGGCGTGCACGGACTCCCACCGGGAGTCGAGTCCCAATGAGTGTCGAGGCGGATGTCCAGGTCGTAGGGCGTCCTCAGCAACATCCGGACGAGCGACGACCTTGTAGGCGTCCTGCGGCAGCACGCGCAGCCGGATTGATGGTCAGATGCCCGTTCCACAGCACGTGCGGCGGGTGCGGACCAGCTCGGTGGCGTCGGTGACTGGGGCGCCGAGCGTGCTAGCGGTCACCCTCGGTGCCGAGGCGACCGGCGGCGACCTGCTCAGGTACGCCCGCGTCCTGAAGGGCCTGAACGGCCGCAGTCTCGAAAACGACCCAGCGGGTGACCGACGGGCTCATTGATCGTGGTGATGCCCGCCACCGCAACCGGACCGGGGAATGATGCGCACCTGGTCGGCGGTGTAGCGCGGGTCCTGGGACTGCCACAGGGAGTCGGTGCCCCACCAGCGCAGGATGTCGGCGTCCAGGACCGGCACGAAGGGCACCGGCTTAGGGGTGCTTGCGGCACAGATCGACGAACCAGGCGGCATCGACCGGCTCGACGAGAGTCTGGGCGGCGGACGGATAGCGGTCGGCGAGCGCCGCCAGGGCGCCATCGGCGTCGAGACATCCTCCTCGGAGGCGAACAGAGTCTCTATCTCACCGTGGTCGGCGGGTTCAGACGCGCCTCGATGCGGTTGAGCAGATCGAGGAACCGGTCGTACCAGCCCTCATCGGCCCAGTCCGCACGCACAGCGGATCGACCGTCGTGGGGAGCGACGCACAGCTCGGCATAACGAGTGGCCCACGCCAGAGTAGGTCATCTCCTCGACGTCGCCGAAATAGGGGCTTGGCGGTCTTCGACAAGGCGGCGATCATCTCGTCGCGTCGAGCATTCATCGCCCTCGTCGTTGCCGGCGATCTCCTGGATGAGGCGGGAGGCGCGCGCCGAGGAGTTGTCGATCTCGTACAGGTCGGCACGCAGGTGAGACAGGCCGGAGGTCATGCCGCCCACCGACGCCCCCGAGGCGACCCAACCGCCCCTCATGCGCGGGGTCGATTCCAGGAGTATCGACGAGCTGCTTGACATCCTCGTTGGTCTTGGCCCAGACAGGGTCACGTGGCGGCGGTGCCGACCATCACGCCGTCCACAGGAGCCGCCGCAGCGCCATAGGTCTCGGCCCAGCGCCCGGTGAGGGTAGTCGGCGGCCCGCCCGGAGTGCCGATGCCTCCGCCGACGCACTAGCACGAGGTTGTCACATGCCCGAATGGCGTCGTAGGGTGGCCAGGAGCATGGTGTCCAGGTCCTCCCACGAGTGATGGCTACCGGCGTGCCCGTCCTCGATCTGCATGATGACCGGGCTGTCGGGCACGGCCTTAGCGATGGCGATGACCTGACGGATCTGATCCACGGTGCCGGGCTTGAAGGCCACGTAGGGGAAGCCCTCGGCATGCAGACGGGCCAGCAGAGCGACCGCCTCATCGAGCTCGGGGATGCCGGCGGAGATGACGACGCCGTCCACCGGAGAACCGGCACCGCGAGCCTTGGACAGCAGACGCTGGGTGCCCAGGTGGAGGTTCCACAGGTACCGATCCATGAACATGGCGTTGAAGGCGGCCGTGCGCCCCGGCTCCAGGGCGGCCTCCAGCCCGGCCAGGTTCTCAGTCAGGACCGTGGCGGTGGTCTGGCCACCACCGGCGAGCTCGGCCCAGTAGCCGGCGTTAGCGGCGGCCGCAACGATCTCGGGATCGACAGTGGTGGGGGTCATACCGGACAGGAGCACGGCAGAGCGCCCGGTAAGGCGGGTGAAAGCGGTGTCGAGGGTCAAAGCGTCCATCAGGCAGGCGGGTCAGGCGCGGGGCGAAGCGAGGCGCGATCCACTGCGGGCAACAGGCGTGGCGCCAGGACGATCCAGGTCGTCGATGCTGCGGGCCGTACCGGCCGGGATGACGGTTGTACCGGTACCGGCCACGATGGCCTCGGTCAGACGCGTGAGCACGGTGCCGGGCCCGAGATCGACGACGAGACGGGATCCGGTCGAGGCGAGCGCCTGGTCGACCAGCGCGAGGCCGGTCGACCGGGTCGATGAGAACAGCGACGGCGAGCTCGCGGGCCAAGGTGGTGTCCCAGTCCAGCGCGCTCGGCCCAGCGACGACGTCCTCCACCGCCGGAGCCAGCAGAGGGGTGTGGAAGGGCACAGAGGTGACGAGGAACTCGGTGACCGGATTCAGGACCGCCCCTCCGCGGCGGCGCTCCTTGCGGTCATTGGCACTTCGACGAGCAGCAGCCTCCAGGGCGCTGACCACGGCCTCCAGTTCGGCGGGACGGCCCGACAGGATGTGGGCCTGACGGCCGTTGGTCACTCCGATGCTGAGACTCTCCGCCCCGGGAACCCGGGAGAGCACGGCATCCAAGACCTGACGGGTCACACCGCGCACTGAGAGCATCGGGGTGGACTCCCCCACGGTGCCCAGGTCGAGACGACGAGTATCGCGGGCGGCGGCGGCACCGATCAGGCGGGCGATGGCGTGAACCTCGACGACCTGCTCCTCATCAATGGTGTCGGCCCGGGTCAGCGCCTGGAGCAGAGCGACCCGAGCACTCCCTTTGAGGTGACCAATAGCGGCGGCGGGGAGCCTGCCCCCCGTGATGTCGACGCCCGCGGCGGGCAAAGACGCGATGGCCGCGTGCTGAGCGAACAGGGATTCCCGGCACGGAGATGTCGGCGGTGTCGGCCGCAGTACCGCCCGCAGCGGCAATGGCCGGGGTCACCGGTGCGGCGTCATCGGTCAGGAAACGCGCACCGCGAGGAGTGATGGTCAGCAGATCGGTGGCCACAGGAGCCAGGCGCGCAGCGACCGCGGCATCCAGCTTGACGAGCGCGCCCGCCAGCTCCTGGTCCAGGCCGACGAGCTCGTCGAGAGTGGCGCGCCAGGGCGTGGCCTGCTCCGCCGAAGGCGAGAACGTAGGGCTCGTCCCGCTCAGCGCTCGGCGGAGGGTCAGGGGCAGCGGGCCCTCGACAGTGGTGGAGGTGGTGGGCTGGGTGCTCATGCGGTCCTCAGTCGTGGTGGGCAGGTCGATGGTTGGAACAGTGGTGCGGGGCGGCGCCGGCGAGACAGAACTATCGGTGTTATCGGTGCTATCGGTCATCCGGGGCCTCACAGGGGATGTTGTCGTGCTTCTTTGATGGGCGTGTTGCGTGAGTCGCGCTTGTCGGCCAGAGCGGCCAAGGAGTCCACAATGACTGTACGAGTGTCCTCCGGGGCTACCACCGCGTCGATCTCACCGATGGCCACGGCCTTGTCGGGATTGATGACCGCCTGGTGTACTCCTCGACGAGCCGCTCCCGCTCGGCCATCTCGGCCTGCTCACCGCGCTCGTCGCGCACCGTCTGCAGGTCTCGGCGGTGGATGATCCCCACCACGCCGGCGGCACCCAGAACAGCGATCTCCGCACCGGGCCAGCAGAAGTTGAGATCCGCTCGATGGCCTTGGAGCCCATGACGATGTAGGCGCCGCCATAGGCCTTCCCTCAGGATAATGGTCACCAGGGGACAGTGGCGGTGGCGTAGGCGTTGATGACCTTGGCGCCGCGCCGAATGATGCCGGCGTGCTCCTGCTCGGCCCCGGGCGGTATCCGCACGTCGACGAACGTGACGACCGGCAGCCCGAAAGGCGTCGCAGAACCGTACGAAGCGGGCGAGTTTCTCCGAGGCGTCCACGTCCAGGGTGCCGGCGTCGTGAAGCGGTTGATTGGCCACGATGCCGACCGGGCGGCCCTCGAAGCAGGCGAAGCCGATGACGACATTGGGCGCGAAGACCTCCTGGACCTGCACGAGCTCGCCATGGTCCACCAGAGCCGCGACCACCTCGGCGACGTCATAGGCCTGGCGGGATGAGGCGGGCACGAGAGAACCCACCCGGGAGGCCGGGGAGGCATCTGACGTACGAGCGCTCGCATCGTAGTCGTAGCGCGGGGCCTCCTGATCGGCGGAGGAGGGCAGGTAGGCCAGGAACGTGCGAACCTGCTCCAGGGCATCCGTCTCGTCCTCGGCGACGTAGTGCACGACGCCTGAGACCATGCCGTGGATCCGAGCCCCGCCGAGCTCCTCGGCACTGATGCTCTCCCCCGTGACGGCGCGCACGACATCAGGACCGGTGACGAACATGTGGGAGGCTTCGGGTGGCGATGACGAAGTCCGTCAAAGCGGGACTGAGACCGCACCGCCCGCGCAAGGGCCGAGGATGACACTGATCTGGGGCGACCAGTCCGGAGGCCGCGCAGGTACGGTTGAAGATGCGCCCGTACTGGCGCAGCGCTCCCACGCCCTCCTGGATCTTGGCGCCACCGGAGTCGACAGCCGATCACGGGGATGCGCAGACGCAGAGCGTCGTTGAGCAGACGGACGATCTGTCGCCCTCGATCGTGCCAAGCGCTCCGCCGGAAACGGAGAAGTCCTGGGAGTAGACGGCCACCTGGCGCCCGTCTATCTGACCGAACCCGGTGACGACGCCCGAGGGCCGGGCCCCCGATCCGGCGCCGGAGCCCGTGTAGCGGCCGATCTCGAGGAAGGTGCCGGCATCCAGCAGCCCTTCAATGCGCTCGCGAGCGGTCTGCTTGCCTTTGGCGTGCTGACGCGCGATGGCGCGGTCCTCAGCATTGGTGTTGACCCGTGCGATGTGCTCGCGGAAGGCCGTTGTGGCCTCCGAGTCCGCAATAGTACGGGCCTGTGAGCCGGCTGAGCCGGTATCGGAAGCCGCACCGGCTGCAGGCGTACTGCTCCTGGGGAAGGTATCGGTCACGGCTCAGGCCTCCTGCTGTGTCGACTGCTGGGGGCGAGGCTGTTGACTCGGATGGGGTCTCAGCATCGCTCTTCATGCGTACAAGAACTTCACCCGCGGAGACGGTGCGTCCGGCGCCGACGGGGATCTCCCTCCACCGTGGCGTCGTTGGGGACGTGGAACGTAGTTCTCCATCTTCATCGACCCAGAACGACGAGAAGCTCACCGGCATGAACCTGTTGGCCCGGCTCGACGCAGATACGCGTGACGATCGCCTGCGTAGGGGGCGGGGATGACGGAGGGATCGGCGGCGGCCGGCTCCGCCGCCTCACGCGCTCCCGATCGGGCGCTCGCGTCCGCGGAGCGGCTGCTGCGTCAGGCGCTGGCTCGGTGCGCCGGGGATCCCGCGCCCAAACGAGGGCCCGTGTCCGCCCAGAATGCCGTCTGGGATCGTGAGCTGCACGCGCTGGCCATTGAGCTCGATGACGTAAGAGGACCGGGTGCGACGATTCTCCGGTGCCGGCTCCGCCCCAGTGGCGACGGGACGCGGGATCGGCGAGCCCAGGCAGGACATCGTTCTCAAGCCAGCGCGTGGTCACGCTGAGCGATCCGTCAGCACCGTCAGCAGAGGGCTCGGTCAGCTCAGGGCGGGTCAGAACGTGCTCATGCAGCGCCGTGCACACGGTGACGCTCGACGATCGTCCTCGCTCAGGGCGCGCGCACGGCGGATGGCCTGGTCGCGGGTAGAGCCGGTGACGACGATCTTGGCGAGCATGGGGTCGAACATGGGGGTGACGACGTCGCCTTCGACGACGCCGGACTCGATGCGGATACCGGGTCCGGCGGGCCAGCGCAGGCGGGTGATGGCACCCTGTGGACGGGGCCAGGCCACGAGCCGGGTCCTCACAGGTGATGCGCAGCTCGATGGAGTGACCGCGGGGCTCGGGGATCGGCCCCACATGTCCGCCGGCGGCTATACGCAGCTGCAGTTCCACCAGATCGACGCCGGTGACCTCCTCCGAGACGCAGTGCTCGACCTGCAGGCGAGGATTGACTTCGAGGAACCACAGGTCCCCGGCAGGGGTAAGCAGGAATTCGCACGTGGCGACTCCGACGTAATCGACGGTCTCCAGCAGACGGCGGGAGGCCCCACGAGCCGATCATGCACGCCCGCGGGCAAGCAGGGAGCCGGGGCTCCTCGAGAAGCTTCTGGTTGCGGCGCTGCAGAGTGCAGTCGCGGGTTGACACGACGGCGAGGCGTCGTGGCTGTCGCGAGCGCACTGGGTCTCCACGTGTCGTGCGGCCGTCACGAACTCTCGAGAATCAGCGTGCGCCCCGGCTGCGGCAGAGTCGAAAGCCGGCGTGGCACGAACCTCCCCGTCCGAGCCCAGCACGGTGATGCCGCGTCCCCCACCGCCATCGAGTTCGCTTCAGGGCGACGGACAACCGTGGGCGGCTGCGAATCGCCATGACCGTCTCGGCGTCCGTGACCGATTCGGTGATTCCGGGAACAGGAGCGACCTCCAGCGCGCTCGGCAGTGGCCCGAGCGCTCATCTTGTCGCCCAGTGCCCGCATGGCCGACGGCGACGGGCCCACCCAGACGATACCGGCGTCGGCGACCGCCTGAGCGAAGTGTCGTTCTCGGACAGAATCCGTAACCCGGATGCATCGCATCGGCACCGGTGGCGCGGGCCAGGGACAGGGATCGCATCGGCGTCGGTGTACGACGAGCCCTCCGGCAGAGCATGGGACCTCGTCAGCGAGCTCGGGCGGCCGGGCTCATAAGGTCCTCGGGGTGTACGGGAGGATGGATGCGCCTCCCAGGTCCCGGACTGTGCGCACCACGCGCAGGGCGATCCTCACCACGATTGGCGATAAGGATGCGGTTGAGTGTCCGGATGGTCACCTAGTGCTCCTCGCGTCAGGCGGCCGTCCGCACGAGACGCGGGACCCTGCGGAACAGCGGGACGCCAAGGGCTCGTACTGAGACGACTTGCTCATGTGTCTTGGGTGGGAGAAGCGGTCTCCCGTTGGGGCGGATCACCCTGTTCCTACAATAGAATCGGCTCTGAACAACCCACGGAGTCACGTTATGACGCTGAAGCACCATTGCAGCATTGTGAAAGATCTCACAAAGACAAGCAGTTACATTGGAAACGACGAGCATCAACGCTCAGGAGTGCCGACATCACGCGTCTCGCATTCCAGGGAAGAGACGGAGGTCATCCCGGGACCGCCCGGATCATCTCGTCATCTCGTGGTCTCGACCGCACCGCCCCACCGCGTCAGGACCATCCGGGAGCGATGAGGACTGTTGAGGACCTCTTTCGCCCGCCCCGAGCTTCGCCCGCCCCGGCCGGGTTCGATTCCACCGTCGAGCCCCGCTACGGTACGGATCACGTGTCGTACGTCTGCGATCACAGGGATCGTTCTCATCTCCTCACCGCCTTCGAAGGTGTCCGATGCCGCACACAATCGCACAGGGCCAGCGCCGTACCGGACCATCGAGATCGCGCCCTCATCGTCCACACACGAAGGAGTGGAGCATCGCTGTATTCGTTGCATTCCGGACCGTATCGATCGACCACCGCATTGATCGCATCGACCGTCGCAAGACTGCGGAAGAAGCTGGGGAAGCTGCTCGCACTGATGGCAGTGGCCGCGATGGCCCTGCCGGCTGCGCCCAGTCCGCAACCAGTCGACCCCGAAGCCACCGGCACGGCGACATCGATTGAGTCCGCCCCGTCCGTTTCACCGACTCCACCGGTCGCCAGGTCGAGCTGCCCCGGAAGATCACCCGCGTCGCCTCGGCAGGGCAGCTGGCCAACATGATGCTGTACGCCATGGCGCCCGACGAGCTGGTGGGCTGGTCGTCCAAGCCCGACAACGACACCACCAAGTACATCGACCCGGGGGTACCGCGATCTGCCGGAGTACGGGAATCTCTACGGGGATTCCGGCGATTTCGACAAGGAGGCCGTACTGGCGTCCAATCCCCAGGTGATCGTCGACATCGGCCCATGGGACGAGGGGAGTACAAGGGCAAGCTCGATTCTCTCCAGGAGGATCTCGGCATTCCGGTCATCCTCATCGATGGCGCACTGAGCACCTCCGGCGACGCCTTCCGCCTTCTCGGCCAGGCTCTCGGCAAGACCGACCTGGGCGAACAACTGGGCGCCTACGCCGACGACCTGATCAGCGACGTGCAGACCAAGGCCGCCACCATCTCCGAGGACCAGCAGCTGAATGTCTACTACGGCGAGGAGAAGGACGGCATGAGCACCATCGTTGCCGGCTCCATTCACGCCGAGACCTTCGACATGGTCAGGGGCCAGACTGGTCGTGGGCGAGGACCCATTGAGAGGAAGCAGAAGGACGGCACGGTCTCGTTGACGACCGTGCTCGATAAGAACCCGGATGCCATCATCTTCGGCCCGGACTCGATCGGCTCGACGGTCGCGGAGGACCTCCTCGTGGGCCCTCACTGGATGCTGTGAAGAACAACCGCTACTACACGGTTGCCGGCGACCCCTACAACTGGATCGGACGACCCGCCGGGGCTCAACCGGCTATTGGGCGTTCAATGGCTCGGCAGCGTCCTCTACCCAGAGACCTTCGACTACGACATGGTTGCCAAGACCAAGGATTTCTACACCTTGTTCTACCGCTATGACCTCACCGACGACGAGGCCGAGGCGCTTCTGAACCCAGCGAGTCCGTCGCCGTCTCCGTCAGCATCCTCTCACGGGTGACCGAGGCCGACCGGGGCTGACCGAGGGCGACACGGAACCCCACCGCTCGTGACCCGCACCGCGCTGGGCAGCGGTCAGCAGGAGAGCGCAGTGGCCGCAGTGGCGCGCGCGCGCAGCTCGGTGATCGCGGTCAGGGCCTCGTCGGCCCTGTACACGGCGGAACCCGCGACGAAGACATCGGCTCCGGCCTCAGCAGCCCGCTCGATGGTCTGCGCGGTGACCCCGCCGTCGACCTGGGATGCGCAGCTCAATCCCGCTGAACTGACAAGATGCCGCGCCTCGGCGATCTTGGGCAGCATCGCCTCGATGAAGGACTGGCCGCCGAAGCCGGGCTCGACGGTCATGAGCAGCAGCAAGTCGATCTGTCCCAGGACAGAGGTGATCGTCGACAGCGGAGTGGCCGGGCGCAGAGCAAGGCCGGCCCCGGCCCCGAGCCGGTGCAGCTCATTGACAAGACGGAAGGGAGCTGCCGTCGCCTCCACATGGGCGGTTACGATCGCGCACCCCATTTCAGCGTATTGAGGCGCCCAGCGATCGGCCTGTTCGATCATGAGGTGGGCGTCCACTGGAAGTTCTGTATGCGCCAGAACGGTCTGGACCAGAGAAGGCCCGCCGAACTGATTGGGCACAAAATGACTGTCCATGACATCGACGTGCAGGCCATCCGCCCCCGCGATACGTGCGAGCTCTTCGGCCAAGTGCGCCTGATCGGCGTTGAGGATGGAGGGGTGGATGGCGGGACTGGTCATGTTGTTCTCCTCATGATTAGCAGGACATTCGCTATGCCCCAGGACTCAGGAGATCCGTCTCAGCAGCGCGCAGAACATGGCATCCGCGCATTCCAGGTGCGGCCACAGCTGAAGCATTTCCCGATCGGCCCCAGCGGGTGGATGCGGCGCAATGCGGGTGGCGACATCACCCGCATGAAGAATCTCAATCCGTCCGCCGTCCCTCTTGGAGCCTCTTGATCACGTCGCGCACAACGTACTCGGTCTCCAGCACGTGCGGCGAGCAGGTCGTGTACGCCACTCCCCTCCGGGACGTACAGCAGCCAACGCACTGGCCAGCAACTCGCGCTGCAAAGCGGCGAGTTCGGTGACATCCTTGGGCTCGCGCCGCCACCGGGCCTCGGGACGACGGCGCAATGACCCTGAGTCCCGAGCAAGGGGCGTCCACGAGAATCCGGTCATAGCGCCCCGGTTCATCCCGGCCGACGACCCGACCGTCATTGCAGGTGACCTCAACCGCCCCCGGGGGCAGGGGCGTGCACCGAGGCCTCGACCAGACGAGCGCGATGCGGAGCGACTTCATTGGCCACCAGTCGCGCACCGCGCTGAACCGCCCGAGCGCCGAGCAGTGCGGCCTTACCACCCGGCCCGGCGCACAGATCGAGCCAGCGCTCGTCCCGCCCCTCGATGGGAGCATCGGCGAGCATGAGAGCGACCAGCTGACTGCCCTCATCCTCGACCCCGGCGCGCGCCTCCCTCACCGCACGGATCCGACCGGGGCTCCCCGGTCAGAACGACGGCACAAGGACTCAGATTCCCGGATCGCGGCTCTCGGCGAGTGGCGGCCTCCGCCTCCTCCGCGAGGCCTTCGGGGCTGGCCATCCCGGGGCGGGCGCACAGCACGACCTCGGGCTCAGCATTGTCGGCCTGGAGCAGTGGGCCCAGTTCGTCCTCGGAACGGTTGTTGGCGAGCAGCGCCTGGCGCATGGCCTTGACCACCCATATCGGGTGGGACTCGATGGCGGCCAGCGCCGTCGTCGCATCGGGAGCCCTCAGCCCGAAGTATGGCCAGCCAGCCATCGAGGTCGCGTTCTGATACGCGTCGCAGGACCGCATTGACGAAGGTTGCGGCGCCCCGCCCAGCAGCACAGGCGGCCAGATCGACCGTTGACGAGACTGCGGCATGACTCGGCACACGCATGCCGAGCAACTGATGGGCTCCCAGCCTCAGGATGTCGAGCACGACATCATCGACCCGACGCAGCGGCCGGTCCACGCAGTGGGCGATAATCGCGTCATAGCGACCCCTGCAGCCGCAGAGTGCCGTAGGTCAGAGTCGTGGCGAAGCCGGCATCGCGCCGGCCCAGGCCCGGCCCCTGTCCAGAAGACCGGGCGGCACGAGGTTGGCATAGGCGTCGTCCTCGCGCACCTTTGTGAGGACCTGAAGGCTGATGAGCCGAGCATCATCGACCTTGGGCTCTCGGAAACGACGGCGGTCATCGCCCCGCCGATTCCGACGGTGGGCATTGCCTCGTCGTCCGCGATGACCCCCGGAACGGTTACCCGATCCGTCGGAGCGCCCATCGCCTCGTGGCGCGCGCTCCCGCGGCGCTCCGCATGCCCCGTCACAGTTCCCTCCCCGCACGCCGAGGACAGCCCCGACCGGTGGGCGGGCGCCGCGCGCCCAGGCCTCTGCGGCCATCCATTTCTTGCCCGCAGGAGCGACCCTGCCCCAGTCGCAGCAGCGCAGGCACCAGTACCGACGAGGCACGTCATGCTTGGTCACCCTGAGTTGTCCCGGTAGAAGGTCAGCGACCTCGGGAACAACTGCGACCGGTCCGAGCCGCAGACGGGCGCCGTCGTAGAAAGTGTGCGCCCGGGCGCGAGTCACCCGCGCGCACACGGCGGTCGATGGCTGGTGCGGGATCGGCCCAGCGGATCTCGCCATCGGCGGACGTGAGCATGGGCGCTACCGTGACGCCTTCTTCAGCTTTGCGGTTCAAGAGCCGCCGTGCCGAGATTCAAAGCGCAGAACGTCGACAACCAGAGGCGCACCGGCTTCAGCAAGACGTGTCAGAAGATCGCCCGACGTATCAGTGGGACGGATCGCCTCGGTCAGCCGCGCATAGACCGGACCGGTGTCCATGCCCTCCTCAAGGCGGAAAACGCTGGCACCCGTGGTGGTATCGCCGGCGATAAGAGCGCGCTGAACAGGGGGCGGCACCGCGCCATGCGGGCAGGAGCGAGAAATGGAGATTGAGCCAGCCGTGCTTGGGAATATCTAGAAGCGCAGCAGGAATGAGACGCCCATAGGCGACGACGACGGCGACATCGGCATCCGAGGTCCGCACCCAGATACGAGCGCTTTCATCTCTAAGGGTGGCGGGCGTATGCACATCGAGACCGGCCTCGAGCGAGGGCGCCACAGGCGAGGCATGGAGGCGCGGCCGCGCCCCTTGCGGGCGTCGGCGCGGGTGAGGATGCCGACGAGCTCGTGCTCGGGATGATTCATGAGGGGCCTGAAGAGTCGGCAGGGGCCACCTCGGGAGTGCCGGCGAGAGAGAACGCGCATGACGTCAGTCTACGGGAGACTACTGGCGCGGCTGCAGCCCTCGCGGCTGCGGAATACTTCGGCTTCTCTCAGCTTCTCTCGATGCGAGTTCCGTGAGGAAAGCGAGATCCGTCAAGGGCGACAAGCATGTACACGATCGAGTGCCGCCGGTACCGCATTCGGCGACCGGTCATCCAAGATACATACACAATACACGGAGCTGGGACCGGCGACGCATCAAAAGCGCATTGGTGCATCGGATTGCCGCCTCCTACCGCCCGCATCAGCAGGCGTACATCAGGAGGCTTATTCGTGGGCCTCTACGTGTAGGTGTCGGTTGTTTCGGTGGGGCGGCGTGCTGGTGGGATCGGTTGATGGGGGTTGTCGGGCCGGATGTGTCCAAAACGGAGGGGATTAAAGTCTCGGTGGCCTGGGGTATCTTCAAGAAACCGTGCGATGACCCGGTGTTTTTCGTTGTGTTTCGGTGTGCTTTCGGTGTCGCGCTGCTGGTGCCCGGGCTGATCTCCTCCGTTTTTGGACACCTGGCTCTCAATGCGCCGTCCCGACACCAGAGCAGGGCCATCCGGGGGCCGGGCTGGGGCGGGGCACCTCGAGGGTGTCTGGGCCTTGTCATGGACGAGGGCTTGCACCACCAACGCGGGTTCGAGACCGATCACGAGGGTCAGGGGCCTCATCATCAGGACGAAGCCGGCCTGAAGGCAGCAGCGCTGACGGCCAGAACCCTCACCAACTCCAGCTTTCACTGCGAGGCACCCCTGGGGCTGCCCAACCGCGTATCCCGCCCTACGACTCTTGAAGACCGCCTCGCACAACAGAGCATAACTTGCAGAAACACAAGAGAGCCCATGCAACAAGCTTTACGGGCGTTCATGCTCGAATACGCGTGATGTGCTTTGCGGGTATACGGAAGGACCTAGGGAGGCCTAGTTGAGGGGCCGGCGACAGCCGCTCGATCTCACCAGCGCTCAGTACTATCTCAACCATCTCCAGCGGGGCCGCGTCGTCAGATCGCACAACCCTAGAACATGGCCCCCACCGCCACCGCCCTCATGCGACCACACCAGAACAGCATTATTCCAATGAAAGCAGCGATTGCCTCACAACCTCACCGACACACAGGGGCTGAGGATCACAACAAAAGCTGTCCGGGTTCGCAAGAGCCGCTTCCCACTGTCTTCGGGCAGTACGCTCGTACCAGTCAGGCGCGATGTGATCCGCAGCACCGCTCTTGTCCTCCATATTTCACGGCACAGAGCTGTGCCAGAAGGGGAGCCATGGCAATGTCCATCGATTTCACGATCGAGGAACTCCAGCAGGCCGCCCTGCGCCGCGCTGGCGCCGACGCTCTTCGACTTGCGCATCAGGGCGAAGATCGATCTTTGTTCAGCAACGACTTCCACTCGAAGCTCACCGGAGAGCGCCTGAAGCGCAACGAGAGCATTCTCTTCGGCGGCGGCTGAAGGGTCATGTGCCCTCAGAGATCACCGCATTCTTCGAAGCGTTCACCATGTGACCGTCAACCTCATCTATTCGTCTCTGTCATCCACCGCACCAGATCCACTATTTAGGAGTTGTTATGGGTTCTTTGTTGTTTGGGCGTCATTTTCTTAAGAGTTGGATTTCACTGCTGTGGAGTGGGGTTCGTTGTGAGTTGGCGGCGGAGTTGAAAGCGGCGAAGAAGGCTGGTCGCGAGGTGCAGCGGCTGGTGGGTAAGAACATCGCGTTGATCTTTGAGAAGACCTCGACGCGCACGCGGTGCTCGTTCGAGGTCGCGGCCTACGATCAGGAGCGCGGGTGACGTATCTGGACCCGTCGGGCTCGCAGATGGGTCATAAGGAATCAGTGGCCGACACCGCCCGGGTCCTGGGCCGGTTCTACGACGGGATCGAGTTCCGCGGCAAGGAACAAGCACATGTCGAGACCCTGGCCCGAGGTTGTCCGGGGTCCCGGTATGGAACGGGCTGACCGATCATGGCGCTCCCACCCAGATGCTGGCCGATCAACTCACCATGATCGAGCACTCGGGCAAACCGATCCAGCAGATCGCTTTCGCCTACCTGGGAGACGCCCAGCAACAACGTCGCCAACTCACTGCTGATCTCAGCGGCGCTGATGGGCATGGACGTGCGCATGGTCGCCCCCGCACAACTACAGCCCGAAGCCGAGATCATCGACGCCGCCCACGACCTGGCCGCCACCAGCGGAGCGCGCATCACCATCACCGACGACCCCACCACCGGCGTGGCCGGAGTGGACTTTCTGTACACCGACGTCTGGGTCTCCATGGGCGAACCCAAAGAAGTCTGGGACGAACATCAACCTGCTGCGCCCCTACCAGATCAACCAAGCCTGGTCCAAGCCACCGGCAACCTGAACGTGAAATTCCTGCACTGCCTACCCGCCTTCCACGACCGCAACACCACCGTAGGCCAAGACATCTACACCAAAACCGGCATGGACGGCCTGAAGTCACCGACGACGTCTTCGAATCCTCAACGCCGCCTTCGACCAAGCCGAAAACCGCATGCACACCATCAAAGCCGTCATGGTCGCCACCCTCGCCACCCCCACCACCAGCAGAACCAAGGGAGCGAACGCCATGCGAGAATCGTCATCGCCCTCGAGGCAACGCCCTCCTCGAACGCACCAAAACCTCCCAACGCCTCCACCCAGATCGCCAACGTCCACTCCGCCGCGATCCAGCTCGCCGCCCTGGCCGAGCACCACGAACTGGTCATCACCCACGGCAACGGGCCCCAAATCAGGTCCTCGCCCTGCACTCGGCCAACGACGAACGCCTGACCACCCTCACCCCTCGACACCCTCGGTGCTCAAACCCAGGGCATGATCGGCTATTGGCTCCTCCAAGCCATGCAGAACGCGCTCCCCGGACGCCACGTCGCCTCCATGATCAACCAAACCCTGGTCCTGGCCGGCGACCCGCCCTGACCGACCACACAATTCATCGGCGAGGTCTACTCCAAGGACCAGGCCCAGACCTAGCCGCTAATACGGCTGGACCGTCAAACCCGACGGCGACTACTACCGCCGCGTCATCGGCTCACCCACCCCCAACGCGTCATCGAAACCCGACTCATCCGCACCCTGCCCAGACCGGAGCCATCGTCATCTGCGCCGGCGGCGGCGGCATCCCCGTCATCCGCAACCACACCGGCAAACTCAAGGCATCGAAGCAGTCATCGACAAAGACCTCACCGCAGCCGTCCTCGCCAGAACACCTCGAAGCCGACGCCCTGCTCATCCTGACCGATACCAACGGCGTCTACACCGACTACAACACCCCAACAACAACACATCTCCCGCGCCACCCCACCACTCTCCGCAAACTCAACCTACCCTCCGGATCCATGGGCCCCTAAAGTCGAAGCCGCCTGCCGCTTCGTCGAGCTCACCGGCGAGCACCGCCGCCATCGGCCCCCTCCACCACGCCGCCGACATCCCTCAACGGCACCACTGGAACCATCATCACCCCCACCGGCACCTACCCTCACAACACCCAATCATCACCCGAGCCGGTGGACGACAGACTCAAGCGCGCCTGAACGGCTGCGCCGGCCCCGTTCTAGGAGGTGGTTCAACCACACCATGTCATGGCGGCGCAGTCATGCCGCCTCCACTGCTTCATCAGCACATCCATCGCCCATACCGGGCTACTCACAACGCACAAGGGAGTGACACACACATGACGAAGATCGTCAACTCATGGAACGACTTCGACCCGCTCAAGCACGTCATCGTAGGACGCGCAGACTTCTCGGTGATCCGCGCCGAGGCCGCCACCTCGGAGAAGGTGCCGATCGACTCCGAAATGCGCGGCATGTGGGGCCCACGCCCCACCGCCACCGTAGAGGCGGCCAACGAGCAGCTCGACAACTACGTCAAGATTCTTGAGGGTCTGGGCGTCAAGGTCGACCGGCCCACACCGCTGCAGTGGAACCAGGCGATCCAGACCCCTGACTTCCGCACGGAGTCCGGATTCACCCAGATGCCTCCGCGAGACATCCTGCTGACCATCGGTGACGAGATCATGTCATCGGCAAACTCCTTCCGCTGCCGCTGCTCGAGTACCTCGCCTGCACTGGCCGCTCGCGTGAACGAGTACTTCGAAGAGGACCCGAGTTCAAGTGGACGCAGGCCCCGCGCCCGCGCCTGACCGACAGGGTCTACAAGCACAACTACTACGACGAGAGAATCTCCATTGAGGGCGCCTGGAGCGGACTGCGGCCAGGACTTCGTGACCACCGAGGTCGAGCCCATGTGGGATGCCGCCGACGTCATGCGCGTCGGCAAGGACCTGTTCATCCAGCACGGTCTGACCACCAACCGGAAGGCCATGGAGTGGTTCAAGCGGTACTACCCCGAGTTCCGCGTCCACGCCGTGAACTTCCCGGGCGACCCCTATCCGATCCACATCGATGCGACCTTCGTGCCGCTGCGTCCGGGTCTGATCATCAACAACCCGCACCGCCGCCTGCCCGAGCAGCGCGCAAAGATCTTCGAGGCCAACGACTGGCAGATCGTTGACGCTGCGCCTCCGGCCCACACCACCGCCGCCGCTGTGCTGCTCCTCGGTGTGGCTGTCCCATGAACTGTCTGGTGATCGACCACAAGACCGTATGCGTCGAGGCCAGTGAGGTCCACCAGATGGAGCAGATGGACAAGCTGGGGAATGAACGTCATTCCTGTGCCCTTCCGCGACGCCTATGCCTTCGGCGGAGGCCTGCACTGCGCCACCGCAGATGTCTTCCGCGAGGGCACCTGTGAGGATTACTTCCCCAACCAGGTTGACGACCCGACACTTGTCTGGGGTCTGATTCTCGAGAGCTGGTGGGGCGGCGGCTCATAACCGGGCCACCGCCCCCACCTAGTTTCAATCTCACTAAATTTTTTCGCGTCGAACGCGACTCGGATGGTGCCGGAATGACGCACGGCATCCCCTCACATCTTTTGATTCTCTGCGCACAGCCGCCGCCTCGCTTTCAGTGCGAGGCGCGCCTATCACATCTGTCATGCATGATTCTCGTGATCCGCATGAGAATCACCCACATAGAAAATGAACCCACCGCAAGGGAGCGGAAGTTGGATACATCCAGGTCGCGTGAAGCTCAAAGGATGGGCTTGTGTTTCTATCGTCGAGCCTCTGGGCGGATTGAGCTTTTGCGCTATATCGATGCTCCCGGCGATTTCATCTCCTTCTTCCGCAGCTTCAGCGGCCTGATCGGCATGACACTTTTTCTTCCCTCTTCGTCGGAGGGTTTGCGAAAAGTAAAATCCACTAAGTTCACTCCCTCCATCTTCTTCTCAGGACTATTCTTGGGGCTTCTCCGGCCCTCTATGTCATCTCCACCCAGTACACCACCCTCGCCAACGCATCCTTCCTCATCTACACCGGCCAGTGTACCTCGACCATCCCAGCTACAATATTCCTCAAAGAGCCGTTCAAGCCGGGCCATGATCGGCTCCCTGGCGATGCAGTCGTGGTAGGGAACTCTGCTGATCGTTCAGATCATCTCGGATGAGGGGCTTCAAGCTCGATCTCGATCCCAAGTACGCCTTCGGAAACATGATCGGACTGGCCTCGGGCGTGGCCTACGGCCTCTATCTCTTCGCTTCACGCTACCGTACGGACTGCGACTCCAACGTACGGGCCTGGTACAACTTCCTCTTCGCCGTGATGACCATCGGGATCATGGTCGCCACCCGTTGGTCGAAGCTCACCTACGTGGTCCGCGAGAAGGTTGACGGAGTGCCGACTACGAAGGTCGATAAATCCGAAACACGGTGACCGCCGATTGGGGACCTTTTCAGCATGGACGCCCGAACCTGGACGGTACTTATCATCGCGGCCCTGGTGACCGGATTCGGCGCCTTCTACTTCCTCACTCTGGCGAGCAAGATCCTCCTTGCTGGGGAACTGGCGACTATCTCTTATCAGGAGACCATCATGGCCTCACTGTTGGGTCTCGCCTCTTCCATGAGCCTTCCGGCATGCAGATGCTGGGTGGCGTACTCATCATCAGCGGCGGTGTTTCTCAGGTGTACTTCTCAACCAGGGAGAAACCGGTTCACACGCCCAAGGAAGGAGAACCAGATCCGGAAAAGGAGAAGGCAGAGAATCTGATAGTTACATCATAATCAGACGGGCAGCATGCAGAAACACAATAACGAAGGACACCACCAATGACTCATGAGCGCAATATCACCCGCCTGGACGCCTTCACCTACCGCAAGATTATACAGGACGATCCGGTCATGCTCATTCCGGTGGGCGCCATTGAGCAGCACGGCCCGCACATGCCCCTGGGCGTGGACATGATGCTGTCAACGAAGATGGCCGAACTCGTCGCCGAGAATATTAATGCTCTGGTGGGGCACGACCATCACTACCGGATCAAGTCGCAGCAGCGCTCCGGCGGAGGCAATCACATCATCGGTTCTTTCGGCTTCGACGCCGCCACCGTCATCGGCATCTGCCGCACCTTCGTGCGGGAGTTCGCACGGCATGGGCTCAAGCGAATCGCGTTCATCAACGGCCACTATGAGAACTACCAATTCATTTACGAGGGCGTGGATCTGGCTCTGCGCGACTTGAGGGGTCAGAGCATCCCCGACGTCATGCTCCTGTCCTACTGGGACTTCGTGACCGAGGAAGTCATCTCCGGTCTCTACCCCGATGGCTTTCAGGATGGGATGTCGAGCACGGCGGAGTCATGGAAACCTCACTGATGCTCGAGTACTTCCCGAGACCTGGTGCACATGGACCGCGTCATGGACCTGCCGGCCGCCGCCCTGCCCTCTATGACCTGCTGCCAGTGGACCCGACCCTCACTCCAGAGTCGGGCTGCCTCTCATCCGCAAAGGCTGCAAGCGCGGAGAAAGGGGCTATACTCGCCGATTCCATCGTGTCCGGGATAACTGATGCCATTCGAGGCAGATTCACGATGTAGCGAGGCTCCGATAAGGATGCCTCATTCCACCAACGGGCTTGGCGAAGCCGGCAAGCTGGTTTATCGAGCTTTCCTGGTCTTCGGGCGCATGTCCGTCACCATGATCGGTTTTGTCATCATCGTGGTCGCAACTCGAATGGTCGGGCTGTTCCAACGCACCCGACTGTAGCACGAGCCGCTCAGCTTTGGGATCCTCGGAGGATGCTCGTGATCGGAGCGGGGCGGGCTAGCAACGCTAACTATCCTGGAACTCGCAACCAGGACCCTCACCGCCCGATTGAAGACCGATCCGCCTGCCTGCGGTTGATCCGTTCTGCATCCGCAGGCAGGCAGCACCATCGACTGCATAAACCAGAAGCACTCGCAGAACCTCAACACTCACGTCCGGAGTTGAAGGCAATGAACACCGTCCATTACGGAAGCACAACCGAGCATCATAGGATCCTGAGCGGACACAGGCACTGGGGCGTGCTGCCAGGCGAGTTTCATCGGCAATTTCATCGAGTGGTTCGATTATGCTTCCTACGGTTATCTTGCAGGTGTGATCGGCAGCGTATTCTTTCCTGAATCCGATAGATACGCTCAGCTTCTATATTCCTTCCTGGTATTCGCCATGTCCTTCATTCTGCGGCCCATCGGCGCCGTGGTCTGGGGCCTATTGGGAGACCGTCTTGGGCGCCGATGGGCACTGTCATGGTCTATCCTGATCATGTCGGGATCGACTTGTTTCATCGGCTTTCTTCCGCCCTACGCCCAGATTGGGATGTGGAGCGCTATCAGTTTACTTATTCTGCGCATGATCCAGGGCTTCGGCCTCCGGCGAGTACGCCGTCGCCGGCACCTTCCTGGCTGAATACGCACCTCCGGCACGGAGAGGCATCTATACCTGCCTCGTCCCGGCCTCCACGGCCTGCGGTCTCCTTGCGGGGTCGCTCATGGTCTCAGGCATGCTCTTCGCCCTGGGCGGCGAGGAATCCAACGCAATGATCCAGTGGGGCTGGCGCATCCCCTTCCTCCTGGCCGGGCCGTTGGGCCTGATCGGCCGCTACATCCGAGTCCATCTGGAAGACTCCCCCGCCTACCAGGCGATGCGCGCGGAAATGCCCCAGGATCCCAGAGCGACGAGCTGGATCGAACCGCTTATCCTGCTATTCCGCTACCACTGGCGCGAGACGCTCATTACCTTCGGCGTCTCCTGCCTCAACGCCGTGGCCTTCTACATGCTCCTCAGCTACATGCCCACCTACGTCAAGGAAGAGCTTCACTTCAAGGAGGAGACTGCCACACTGGCGACCTCCATCATGCTCGTGGTCTATATCGTCTCGATCTTCGCCATGGGCCACCTCTCCGATTCTTTCGGAAGACGCCGGATGCTCATTGCCGCATGCATCGCCTTCATCGTGCTGTCCATCCCGCTGTTCATCGCAATGACCAAAGCGACTGGAATGCTCTCAGTGGTGATCCTGTGCCAGATCATCTTCGCGATCGTTCTGACCGCCAATGACGGCACCCTGGCCACATTCCTGGCCGAGTCCTTCCCGACCAACGTCCGCTACTCCGGGTTCGCTCTCTCCTTCAACGGAGCCAATGCGCTCCTAGGCGGGACAACGCCCGTCATTGTGACATGGCTCATTAAAACAACCGGCTCGTCACTGGCTCCAGCCGTCTACCTCACCGTGGTGGCATTGATCGCCATGGTGGCGATCCTCATGTCGCGGGGCATCCGCAACTCGGAGCTGACTGAGCTCGATCATTCTGAGACGCCCTGAGGCATAAGGCGTTCCGTCCTGGCCGGACGACTGCGCGACGCACGGCGTCCACCGCTGCTACCCTACGAAGACATGGCTGATCCCTTGTCTGCCGCCTTTCAACCGTCTCGCCAGGGCTCCGGGCGGCGTACGCCCGACTTCGCGCGGAGAGGGACGACGACAGACGATCATCGAAGCGGCCGCTGCGATCATTCGCGAGGAGGGGCCGGCCGAGGTGAGTCATCGCGCCGTTGCCAGGCGCGCCGGCTGCTCATTGTCGGCGACGACCTACTACCAAGGGGCCTGGACGACCTCGCTTTATCGAGGCCGGCCTGATCAATATCGCCATCTGGGCGTCGCGGGCGGAGCACGTGGCGGACAAAGTGGAGGCCCTGGGCAGATCCCTCCTCTATCCGGACGACTGGATCTGGTGCTTCAGGCAACGCTCCCGCCGGAGGGCCCGTATCTCGGGCACCTATATCCAACTCATGTCTCGCGGGCGCCGTCGCGCCCGTTGAGCAAAGGCCTATCACCAGGGTCGTCAGCGCCTCAACGCCGCCGTCGGTCGTCTGCTGGAACGATTGGGGGCTGTCGTCGACCCCGACCTGGTGATCGCAGTCGTCGACGGGGCCGCGGTGACCGCTGAGCGAGGGTCGTGACGTGCACGCACTGCTGCCGATCTTCTTGGAAAGATCACTGCATTCTGGGCGCAGGCCGATCAGGACGAGAACAGTCCTGAGGGTGATAGGCCCACCCGATGACAGAGATTGACAAAGATTCAGGGTCTTCGACATATCCGTGAGATCTTAGGCGAGCCGTCATCCGGCCTGTCAGGGCAGGCTCCATCACATTCCCCGCCGTCTCACCACAGCACGGTCGGATCGAGCTCAACGCGGACGTCTCCTCCCGATGCGCCGAGCGCTCGCGCTGGCACACCCGCAGCATGATCGCCAGCTCCCGCCCGCGGTCGGCAGGGCGCCGGATCAAAGCCCGTGCGGTGGAGCCACCGCCCGGGGCGTGACCGGTCCTGCTGTGCTGTACCAGCAACAGGCGTCGGTGCAGGGCCCAAGGTCTCGAAATTCTCCGACTGCGCCTGAGCAAGCAGTGCCTCCACGCCATCCCATGATCCGTCCAACCGCGCCGTGCGCCAGGCTGGGGGGAGGTGCAGGATCAACGCGCTCGAGCAGATCCTCACGAGCGTAACCGGCATGATCCCACCGCACTAACGCCTGCGCGGCTGACGGATCCGGACCGCTCAGAAGAATGACCCGCGCATCTGCACGTGCCAAGACCACCGCGTTGGTCCATCGTCGCAACGCCTCCGCCGCCCCGGAGTTCAGGGCGGGCTGACGAAGAGCGCCATCAAGGAGCAGAACCGCGCAGTACCCGCCGTCGGCGACCGGCTCGGCACCGGGTGTGGCGACTACCAGGCGGGGCGAGGCGTCCACAGATTCAATGACGCCGTGCGACTCGCGCGCACCGGAGATCGCCACCGGCGTGCCCGGAAAGGCACGGCCCAGTTCCTCGCCGGTGCGCGCACTGCCCGAGCCGCGCATACGCACCTGATCACCACCGCATGCGGGACAGAGCCAACCCGCCAGTCCGCGCGCGCACCACCGGCAGGTGGTGACCCCGGCCGTCTCCATGGCAGCGGGCCCCGCAATGGGGGCAGCGAGCGGCCTGTCCGCATCGCCGGCACGCCACCACCGGGGCATAGCCGGGCGTGAGACCTGAACCAGAACGGGCCCATCGGCCAGGGGCATCATGCACCGCTCGGTGCGCAAGTGACAGAATTCAGGGCGATTCCGGAGGAGCCCCTCGGCTTCAATCGAGTCGCATTGGGGGCGTGCACCCGCGCAACGGCGGCACGCCGCAATGACCGAGGAGCACTGGGCTCCTCAGCCCACCCTGCTCCACGAAGCTCTGGGCCTCCAATGCTGCGGGCGTAGCCGGCCGCAGCAAACCCGCCCCTTCCAGGCCGGGCGCAGCGCCGGGGAACAGTGCGAGCGTGCGTGTGAGAGCATGACGCTCATCGAGGCGGTTGTCGCCGTCATCCCAGATGACCGCCAGGCCCAGGCCACGCACCGGGGCGAAGGCGGCAGCGCGTGTACCCACCACAATGCGCGCGGTTCCGAGCAACACACGCAGGAAGGCTCGGTAGCGACAGGCAGGGCCCCCTCTGCGGTCAGCACGACAATCGGTTCGTCAAGCGCGGGGCAGCTCCTCCTTTCAGCGCCGTCGCCACGGCCTCGGCCTGTGCCGCAGTCGCGACTATGACGAGCGCCTCGGCCCGACGCCAGGGCGGCCCTGATGGCATCGCCGAGCAGCGCAGTCCACCCGGCGTGCCAGGCCGCGGCCCGTCCTGGAGAGGCAGTCCACACGGCACGGCGCGCCGCCGTCGGCGAGCGCATCCACGAATCCGGCTCCGCCATGCGTCCCATCCCTCTCGGACGGCGCCTGCCACTGAGACGGCGACGGTGCGCCACGACCACGCTCGAGAATGCTCGGTAGACGCATGACGCGGTGGTACCGCAAGGCGGATGATGTCCGAACGCACCCCGGCGCTTCTCGTCGCGACCGCCTCGATCAGCGCCTTCGTGGCACCGGTGAGCACCGGCAGATCCGAGACGACCCGGCAGAATCGGGGTCAGTCGACCGGCGTGGGTCGTCGTCGCGCCGCGCTCCCAGACCCATCCGCGCATATCCTGCCCACCGAAGCGGACGATCACGCTCGTGCCCACGGCGGCCGGGGCATCAAGATCCGGTGGGACGAGGTAGTCGAAAGACGGTCCAGATGCGGCAAGGAGAATCGAGCAGCACTCTGGCTACGGGCGCGGCAACACCATTGCCGTCCACACCATGCTCAGACGGCGCCGGTGCAGCCAGTAACGCGCCTTGGGCGGGCCTTCCCCCACGGCTCATCCGGCTCATCGCACCGCCCGGCAAGACAGATGCGGATTAGACCGCGGCGGCGAGACCTCGGCGCGGCGGTCTCTCAGGAGAAACCAGGACGGCCGAAGTGTCCGTAGGCGCTGGTAGCGCCGTAGATCGGACGAAGCAGATCGAGATCGCGCACGATTGCGGCCGGGCGCAGGTCGAAAGACCGCCTCGATGGCAGCGGCGATCCGCGCGACGAGGGACTGTCTCGGTACCGAAGGTCTCAATGTACGAGGCCCACGGGATGAAGGCGGAGCCGATGGCATGAAACAGCCTGAATCTCGCAGCGCCGAGCAGAGACCCGCTGCGACGACGTTCTTGGCGACCCAGCGCATGGCGTAGGAGCCGGATCGATCGACCTTGGACGGATCCTTGCCGGAGAAAGCGCCTCCGCCATGACGAGGCCATCCCGCCATAGGTGTCCACGATGATCTTGCGGCCGGTCAGGCCGGCGTCTCCAAACGGGACCGCCGATGACGAACTGGCCGAGACGGATTGACCAGGACCTCGGCATTGGCTGTGCCAGCTGAAGGCCCTTGTCCTCTTCGGCCTGAAGCACCGGGCCGGATCACCTCGGAGGTGATGGCGTCGGTCAGCCAGGCGCGAGTGCGACTGGGGTCGTGCTGTGTCGAGACCACCACGCTTCTCAGGCTCACCGCACGATCCCCGTCGTAGCCAATGGTGACCTGGGTTTTGCCATCGGGACGCAGGCCCGTCATGAGACCCTGCTTGCGCACCAACGTCAGACGCTCGGCGAGACGATGCGCCAAAGTGGATCGGGGCAGCGGCATGAGCTCAGCCGTGTCCGTACAGGCGTAACCGAACATGGGGCCCTGATCCCCCGCGCCCTGGAGTCGAGGAGGATCGAGGTCCCCGGAATCTCCCTCGCACCTCAAGAGCCTTGTCCACACCGGCCGCGATATCCGGAGACTGCTGGCCGATCGAAATCGACACACCGCAGGAGGCGCCGTCGAAGCAGACCTCGGATGAGGTGTAGCCGATCGATACGATTTCGGAGCGCACGATCTCGGGGATCTCAACATAAGCGTTGGTGGTCACCTCGCCGGCGACATGGACCAGTCCTGTTGTCGCCATTGTCTCGACGGCGACATGCGCGGCAGGATCCTGGGCCAGAATGGCGTCAAGAATGGAGTCCGAGATCCGATCGCAGACCTTATCGGGATGCCCTTCGGTCACTGACTCCGAGGTGAACAGGCGGAGAGAACTCAATGGCATGTGATGTCCCTTGCGAGGTATGGGTGCGTATTTGTCATGCGCAGCTTCATGACGACGAGGCTCTGCGCTGTCCTAACACCCCAATCGTAGGCCCGCGCAACAAGATGCCTGAAGGGCGACATCATGCCTGCTCCGTGATTATTCAGACGTCCTGGGATTCAGATTCATCAGATTCAGCGGACACGCCAGGGCCCTCTCATGGCCTTCTCGGCCTCTGATCCTGCTGCTCCCGCACGCCTCACGGTCAATCGGAGAGCCTGGACGCGACCAGATCAGCATGAGGACGCGGGCGACATCAATCTTGGAGCCCTCGACTCGGGCGACTTCATAGCCGCGGTTATCAAGGATCACGATGGAATTGGGGACGTCTCCGAAGCCGAGGCGCTCCCCCACAGCGTTGACGGCGAGAAGATCCGCACCCTTGCGACGCGCCTTGGCAGCACCGTGAGCGAGCACATCCCCTCAGCATCACCGGTCTCCGCGGCGAAACCGACGGTGAGCATCCGCTCGCCATCACGGCGCGGCGGATCGGCGACAAGACTCCGCGAGGATATCGGGGTTCTCCACGAGCTCAATGGTCAGACGAGCACTCCCGTCCGCAGCAGAACCGCGTTGCAGGCCGTGCTTCTTGATCTTGGATGCGGACACCTCAACAGGACGGTAGTCGGCAGCAGCCGCGGCGATAATGACGGCGTCGGCATCCCGAGCGGCCCGTCGGACGGCGTCGTGCAGCTCCACGGCAGGTACCGACCGCGACGACCTCCACCTCACGAGGCAGGGTCGCAAGAACCGCGAGAACATCGTCAGCCACATTGGCCGCCACGAGAGTCACTCGCGCACCGCGCTCTGCGGCGGCGCACGCCTGGCGACCCCCTGGCGTCCCGAAGGCGGTTGCCCACATACCGCACCGGATCGATGAGGCTCACGGGTGCCACCGGCCGAAACGACCACATGCCGGCCCGACGGTGCTCCGCTCCCGGACGCCCCGCCCTGCGCGCCCGTCGATCAGCGAGCACGGCCAGCGCGCCTCGGCGACAATGCGCTCAGGGATCGGGCAGCCGCCCTCCCCGAGTCGGCGCCCGTCAAGCGTCGGAATCCGGTGGATGATGCTCAGGCCACGGCGTTGCAGCGTGGCCACGTTCTCCCAGGGTCGCAGGATTGGCCCCACATCTGGGTATGCATGGCGGGGGCAAGGACCACGGGGGCCGTCGTCGTCAGAATCGTGGCGGTCAGCAGATCGTCGGCACGACCGGACGCGACCCGTGCCAGCAGGTCGGCAGAGGCCGGGGCCACCACAACAAGGTCCGCCACTCTCCCACCGCGACATGCTCGACGGCAGCCGGGTCGTCGAAAAATACCGCTGCTCACCGGCCGCCCTGCGACCGCTGCCAGAACCGGCGCGCCGATGAGCGCAATGCTGCATCCGTTGCGACCACCCGAACCTCGTGCCCGCCTGTCGCAGACGACGGACCACGAAAGGGCCTTGAGGCGGCGATGGAACCGGACACCCGACGACAACACGCCACGGACCGGTTGGGACGTCAGGCGTCATGATCATAACCGAACCCTCATGTCCTCACCTACCGCCCTTAACGGACGGAGCCACCCGCGTCACCGACGCGCGCTCGAAACTCGATCGTCGAGGTTGGTGGACGCCGGGGCGTCCTCACCCTCCGCCGGGGCGGATGCAGCATCAAGCGGGATATCGGAGAACATGTCTTCTTCCGCGGCGCGACGGGCCTTCTCATTCTCAGCACGCCGCGCGAGGCCTCATCACCCGGGATGACCTGGAAAGCTTGTCCTCGACCACCTCGCGCAGGGCGATGGTCAGGGGCTTCTCATCAGGCTCGGCCTCAACAGGAGGACCGAAGTAGTCGAGCTGGTTCTCCTCGAGCTGCCGGGTATGAAGTGATTGATCTGACGAGCGCGGCGGCAGCTTCCACAACGAGCCCGTACTTGGGTCGACCTTCTCGAGCGGGTCGTCGATCGGCGGGTTGGTGATGCCCTCGGGGCTGTGCGGAGGTTCCGAGCATGAGCTTCTTCCCGTGTGGTGGACGTCGGAAATACCTGATGGTAACCGGGACAGTTTAGCGCTGATTCCCCAATAGTTTTCGAGCTCGTCCGTGGCATGCGCCACGGTGTCGTAGTTTGACAATGACGTGGTCGAACTCCTGTCACGCTTCCATCTCCGTGCGTGCGGTGGCCAGGCGGCGCTCCCGCTCTCAGGCATCCTCGGTGCCTCGCCCGGCAAAGCCGGACACGAGCTCATCCAGCTCAGGCATGATGAAGACCAGTTGTGCGGTCGGCATGGACGCGCGAACCTGCCGAGCGCCGGCCAGATCGATCTCGAGGCGGGCGGGACGACCGGCGTCCGAGCTCGGCCTGAACAGGACCACGGGGCGTCGCCCGCAGCGATGGGCGCCGTGAACCAGTGCCCACTCCAGCATCTGGCCGCTGTCCATAGGTCTGTCGAACTCGCCGTCGGACACGAACAGATAATGCACGCCGTCGTCTCGCCCGGTCTCGGCCCCGAGTGGTCGCCGAGACCGGGACGAACAACTCGGGGTGACGCCGGCGCAGTTCGGCGACGATGGTCCCCTTGCCCACCGCGGTGGGGCCGAGCCAGAACGGTCAGGCGCGCGGGAGCGGACGAGGCGAGTGCTGTCATGCGCCTATGATGCCGCACGAGATCGCCCGGTTCAGGCCCGCAATGCCGAGAGCGCCTCCGCAGCGGCCTGCGCGGCTGCGCGCAAAGCGACAGGTCGGGCCCTGCGCTGAGTGCACGCCGCGGGAGTCGAGGGGCCAGCACATGGCGACACGCAGCCCGAAAGCGGCCTCCAGCTCGGCGGCGCCCGCGCCGAGCGCCCACGGGGCCAGTAGCGGCGCGTTGGCGCCGAGCAGGTCGATCCCAGCTCGGCCACGGCCCGGCGGTGGTCGCCCCGACCACCAGGCCGACGCTGCCGAGGGTGTTGGCATCGCGGGCCGCGGCATGAGACCGGGCCGCACCCGCGACGACATCGGCCGCCACGGAACTCGATCGCGACCCCTGTCCCGTCGGACGCGTGCTGAACGCTCGCGCCCTCTGGATTCGGTGAGGCCGGAACAGACACGCCGCGCCCGAGGCGTCCGCCAGCTCGAGAGCGGGTGATGAGGTCAGTATCCGGTGGGGCGAGCGTCATGGCATCGGCGGCCAGAGGGCGCCATCAACGAGGTAGCCTGGGCGCAGCCGCTCGTGGTCGAGCCGATGTCGCCACGCTTGACGTCCAAGATGGACAAGGTGCCGACAGCGCGCCAGCGCAGCAGAGTCTCCTCCAGAACAGCGATACCGCACTGCCATGCCTCTCGAAGAAGGCGGATTTGCAGCGACCGCGGCGATTCTTCACTCACGGCGTCCCACGATGCGCAGAGCGAAGTCCACCCAGCCCCCGAGGCGTATCCGGAAGATCCCAGGACGCCAGCAGGGCCTGATGCGGGTCGATGCCCACGCACAGCGGGCCATGGGCATCCATGGCCTCGGCAAGCGCAGCGCCGAAGGCCGATCGACCTCGAACGCGCTCAGCGCCCACAGGGCGCAGGCCCGCCTGCAGAAGAGTGGGCTTGCTCATGTGTCGAGACCTCCGTTTCGCTGCGCCCTGCAGCGGGCGATCCTGTCGATGCCGATGCTCCTGAAGACTGCGGACGCGGAAGGGCGCAGCTGCGCCTCCAGGGCTTGGACGACTGCCTGGAGTTCCTGGACGGTAGTGATGATCGGCCGACCCGCGCTCGTCGCAGCCGCCCGTATCGCATAGCCGTCGGCACGCGCGCCCTGACCCTTCGGAGTGTTGACGACCATGTCGATCGTATCGGATTCAATGAGTTCGACGATCGTCCGCTCGCCGTGCTCGCCCGCCCCTCGCTAGGTTTGCGCACCGGGGTGGCAGGAATACCGTTGCGTCCGCAGGACCTGGGCCGTACCGTGGTGGCCAGGATCGTGAACCCGAGCTCGGCCAGACGAGCCACCGGCAGAATGATGGCGCGCTTGTCCCGATCGGTCACCGAGACGAACAGCGTCCCCTCGCCGGGCAGACCGCCGTAGGCGCTCGCCTGCGACTTGGCGAAGGCACGCGGAAAATCGATGTCGTAGCCCGCGACCTCTACCGGTCGAGCGCATCTCCGCGCAGCACGGTGTCCACGATGCGTCCGTCCGGCGTGCGGAAGCGCTTGAACGGAAGAACAGCCTCCTTGACCGCGATCGGATCGTAAGGATCGGTCACGCCCGCGTCTTCTTGCGGCAGATGACCGGACGACTTGAGGGAGGCGATGGACTCCCCCGCCATGATCAGGGGCCGCGGCCTTGGCGAGGCTGAACGCCGTAATATGGAGACAGAGGAACGGTGCGGCTCGCGCGAGATTAGCCTCGATGACGTGAGGGTGTCGCTCATCGGGGCGAACTGCACGATGATCAGGCCCGCACGCCCCGCCATCGGCAAGCATCTGCGTGCAGCGGCGAACACGCGCGATCTCGGCGTCCGACAGGCTCATCGGAGGAAGCACGCGGGCGAGTCGCCGGAATGGATGCCGGCTTCCTCGATGTGCTCGCGCCGCCGGGAAGAGCTCGGAGCCGTCGTGAGGCATCGACATCGATCTCGATGGCATCGTCGAGAATCTGTCGATCAGCAACGCCCATTCGCATATGCCCGCCGGGCCTCAGCGCCGCACGATTCAGATGATCGATCAGACCGCCGGGCTGGTAGACGATCTCCATGCCGCGTCCGCAATACGTAGCTGGGACGGACCAGCACGGGGAAGCCGATCTCCGCGGCGCGCCAGCCATGGCCTGCTCGTCCGAGCGAGCGGTGCTGTGGGCGGGAGGGCGGGCAGGCCCGCCTCATCAGCACGATGCCGAAGAGCTGCCGGTCCTCGGCGCGTCGATGGCCTCGGACTCGTCCCCAGGATCGGCACTCCGGCGATCCTCGAGCCGAGCAGCCAGGGGACAGCGGGGTCTGGCCGCCGAGCTGGACGATCATCCCGCCACCGGGACCGGCTGCTCTCTCCGCCTCGTAGACCTCCGCGTGACGTCCTCATGGGTCAGCGGCTCGAAGTAGAGGCGGTCCGGAGACGTCGTGAGTCGGTGGAGACGGTCTCGGGATTGCAGTTGACCATGACGGTCTCGCTAGCGATCGGCGAGCGCTATGGCGGCGTGCACGCAGGAGTAGTCGAACTCGATGCCCTGGCCGATGCGATTGGGGCCGCTGCCCGGGATGATGACGGCCTCTGCCGGCGCGGCACGACCTCGGTCTCAGATCGTAGGAGGGAGTAGTGGTAGGGGAGTGCGGGCCGCGAACTCCGCCGCGCAGGTATCAACGGTCTTGTAGACGGACGCAGGCCGCAGGCGTGGCAATTTCGCGGATCGTGTCCTCGCCGACGCCCCGCAGAGCGGCTAGCTGACAGTCCGAGAAGCCGTGACGCTTGGCCTCGGCGAGAACCTGCGGGGTCAGCGCAGGGGCTTCGGCGACCTCGTCGGCGATCTCGTGGAGCAGCAGTATCTGGTCAAGAACCGGGGTCGATCTTCGTCGGCGAAGAGCTCCTCAACAGAGCACCACCACGGACCGCCTGTTGGAGATCGACGAGGCGGTGCTCAGTGGGCACCCGGACCGACTCGATCAGGGAGGTGGTGGCCGCGGCGTCGGGTGCCGGGCCGTCCCAGTGGAAGACCATGCCCGTCTTGTCTATGGAACGCATGGCCTTCTGGAGGGCCTCGGTGAAGGAGGCAGCCGATGGCCGTAACCTCTCCGACCGACTTCATGGTGGTGGTGGGTCTGGATCGGCTCCGCGGAACTTCTCGAAGGCGAAGCGCGGCACCTTGACGACGACATAATCGAGAGTCGGTTCGAACGAGGCGGTCGAGCCGGTGATGTCGTCGATCTCGTCGAGGTGCAGCCCACGGCCAGGCGGGCGGCGATCTTGGCGATCGGGAAACCGGTCGCCTTGGACGCCAGGGCCGAGGAGCGCGACACCCGCGGGTTCATCTCGATGACGATGATGCGCCCGGTCGCCGGGTCGACGGCGAACTGGATATTGCAACCGCCATTCACGCCGACCTCGCGGATGACGGCGATGCCGATGTCGCGCAGTACTGCATCTCCCGGTCGGTCAGAGTCAGGCCCGGTGCGACGTGACCAGAATCGCCGGTGTGGACGCCGACGGGGTCTATGTTCTCAATGGAGCACGACCACCGCGTTGTCCGCCTTGTCGCGCATGAGCTCCAGCTCGTACTCCTTCCAGCCGGGATGGACTCCTCCAGGAGCACTTCAGCGGCGTCGAGGCCGCCAGCCCCTGCCCGAGATGCGCCCCCAGATCCTCCGGCGTCGTAGGCGATACCGGACCCAGGCCTCCCATGGTGAAGGACGGCCGCACCACCACGGGATAACCGCCCAGAGCCTCGACGGCCTGGTAGCACTCGGCCATGGTGCGGGCGATGGCGGATCGAGCGACCTCAGCACCGCATCGCTCGACGATCTCTTGAACTCCTCGCGATCCTCACCCGCGTTGATGGCCGCCGCATCGGCGTACCGATGAGCTCGACGTCGTAGTCGTCCAGAACGCCGGTCTCGACCAGCCCCATGGCGGCGTTGAGCGCGGTCTGCCCCCAAAGGTGGGCGAAGCGCGTCAGGGACGCTCCTTGTCGATGATGGCGGTGAGGACCTCGGTGGTGATGGGCTCGACGTAGGATTGGCGTCGGCGATATCCGGGATCGGTCATGATCGTCGCCGGATTGGAATCGACCAGGATCGCGGATGCCTCATCCCGCAGCACGCGGCAGGCCTGAGTGCCGAGTGAGTCGAACTCGCAGGCCTGACCGATGACGATCGGCCCGGGCCGATGACCAGGACGGAACGGAGGTCGGAACGAAGCGGCATCTCAGCGCTCCTCCTGGATCGTCCGGGCAGCAGCCGTCACGGCGGTGACGGTGGTCGGCCATCAAACGCACGAATCGGTCGAACAGATGCTCCCCATCGTGCGGGCCGGCGGCCGCCTCGGGGTGGAACTGGACGGAGAAGGCCGGCGTCGAGGCGCGCGCAGCCTTCAACGACATGGTCGTTCAGTCCCACATGGGAGACTTCAACGCGTCCGTAGCGGCCGCCGTCGTGGGAGCGCCAGGCTCAGCTCACCGATCAGGGCGTCAACCGCGAAGCCGCGTGGTTATGGGCGGTGATCTCCACTCGTCCGCGGCGCGGTCCAGGACAGGGCTGGTTGATGCGGTGGCCGTAGCTCAGCTTGTACGTGCCATAGCCCAGGGCCCGCCCGAATATCTGATGCCCAGGCAGATGCCGAAGAAGGGAATGCGGGCGTCCAGACCCCCGCAGCAGCTCGACCTCGCTGTGCGCGTACCCGGATCACCCGGCCCGTTGGAAAAGCATCCCCATCCGGATGGAGGGCGAGTACCTCCTCGAATGTCGTCGTCTGCGGCAGGACGTGGACGCGCACGCCCCGCTCAGCGAGCTGCCACGGGTACGGGCCTTGATCCCCAAGTCGATAGCGGCGACGACGGCGACCGGCTCCGCATCCCTCGAAGCGCCCGGAAGGCTCGACGACATAGCGCTGCCGAGCGCTCACCTCGGCGGCCAGGGCCCCTGCCGGCCATGGGAGGCGCAGCGCACGGCCTCCAGGCAGATGTCCACGGCGGTCCGGGACGGGCCAGCCGCGTCGGCGGCGCCCGCGGGCAGGGGCATCCGAGGAGAAGATGCCCGCCCGCATGGCGCCGCGTTCGCGCAGATGCCGGGTCAGCGCCCGCGTGTCGATCCGGCAGATGCCCACCACGCCCGCGTCTGCCAGCTCGTCCTCGAGCTCGCGGCGGCACCGCCAGCTCGAGGGCGCGCCGCGCGGGATCGCGCACGACGAAGCCGGCGACCCGGATTCCCGCAGACTCCGCATCCTCGTCGTTGACACCGGTGTTGCCGATGTGCGGTGCCGTCATGACAACGATCTGACGGTGATAGGAGGGGTCGGTGAGCGTCTCCTGGTAGCCGGTCATGCCGGTGTTGAAGACGATCTCGACCGTCCTGCCCGTGGCCCCACAGGAGCTGCCGCGCAGGACATAGCCGTCCTCCAGGACGAGCAGGGCGTTCTCACGGACGCCGGCACGCGGCGACGCGGATGTGACGGGCACTGCGGGCAGCCCTCAGGCCGCTTGCGTGGGAACCGGAGCCCCGTCGAGCACGGTCGCCCGCCCGTGCAGGGAAGGTGGCCTGGACCCGACCGGGCAGTTCCATGCCGCGGCTAAGGGGTGTTCGCCGAATGCGTCCACTGCGCTCCGCCATCGACGATGCGCCGCGTCTCCGGGTCGATCACGGTGACATTCGCGGGCGCGCCCGCTGCAGTCCCTGTCCCTGGTTGGCCAACCGCCCGATCGCAGCCGGTGCGCTGGACATCACTCGAGCCAGGTCGCGCCAGCTCATGCGTCCGGAAGACACCATGGTCTCGATCAGGACCGGCAGTGCCGTCTCCAGCCCCGTCATGCCGAAGGCGCCGGCCTGCCATTCGCAGTCCTTGTCCTCCAGGGGTGGGGGGCGTGGTCCGTCCCGACCACGTCAATAGTCCCGTCCGCCAGGGCCTCCCGCACCGCCTCGACGTCCTCGGCCGTGCGCAGCGGCGGATTGACCTTGTACAGAGGCGAGTACGTCCGCGCCATCTCGTCGGTGAGCAGCAGGTGGTGAGGAGTGACCTCAGCGGTCACGTCGATGCCGCGGGCCTTGGCCCAGCGGATGATATCGACACTCCCGGCAGTCGACAGATGGCACGTGCAGGCGACTTCCCCATGCTGTGCGAGCAGGGACATCGCGGGCGATGATCGACTCCTCGGCCACGGCCGGCCAACCGCGCAGGCCCAGCTCGGCGGAGACGACGCCCTCGTGCATCTGAGAGTTCTCCGTCAAGCGAGGATCCTGAGCGTGCTGGGCGATGACTCCGTCGAAAGACTTGACGTACTCGAGCGCACGGCGCATGAGAACAGGATCGGCGACGCACTGCCATCATCGGAGAAGACCCTCACGGGCCGCCGAGATGCGCCATGGCACTCATCTCGGACAGGTGCTTGCCCTCCAGTCCCGCGCTCACAGCGCCAACAGGATGGACGTCCACCCAGCCGGCCTCGCGCCCCAGGCGCAATACCTGCTCGACGACGCCGGCGCTGTCACTGCACGGGGTGGTATTCGCATGGCGAAGACAGAGGTGTACCCACCACGGCGGCTGCACGGGTGCCGGTGAAGACGGTCTCCGCGGATTCACCGCCGGGCTCGCGCAGATGAGTGTGAATATCCACGAGGCCGGGAAGAGTCACCAGGCCGTCCAGGTCGTGGCGCACGGCATCGGCTGGAGCCTGAGCGGCGGCGTCGGGACGAGTGCAGCGATGACTCCATCGGCCAGGAGAATGTCGGTGGCATCCTCACCGTGAGGGCGGACACCGGTCAGAAGATGGGAGGTCACAGCTGGTTCCCTTCGTCGGCGAGGAGGAGGATAGAGGGCGGCCATGCGCACGGACACGCCATTGACGACTTGTTCGATCACGCGCGAGCGAGGGTCGTCAGCGGCCTCGCGGTGATCTCGAGGCCCCGGTTCATCGGGCCGGGGGTGCATGACGATGGCGTGCTCGGGCATGACCGCGCGCCGAGCGAGGTTCAGGCCGTATGCCCTGCGAGTACTCAGCAGGGACTGGGAAGAAACCGCCGCCGGCGGCACTCATGCGCTCACGCTGAACGCGCAGCATCATGACGGCATCCGGCTGGACGGTCTCGAGGGCCTCGTCCAGATCGAAGGAGACATCACAGGGTCCAGTCGTCCATGCCGACGGGCAGCAGGTGGGAGGGGCCACGAGGGTGACATGAGCGCCCAGGGCGGTCGATCAGATCGACATTGGAGCGGGCCACCCGGGAGTGGAGGACATCACCGACGATAATGACCTTCGCCCCGCCCAGGTCCCGTCCCCGCGGCGCTGGAGAGCCGTCTGCGGCGGTACCGTCAGGCGCGTACCAGCGGCGCAGAGTCATCGCATCCAGGAGGGCCTGCGTGGGTGCTGGTGGTGCCGTCGCCCGCATTGAGCACGGGCACGTCGATCCAACCGGCATGTGCCAGCAGATGGGCGGCTCCGCACGCGGAGTGGCGGATGACGACCGCATCGGCGCCCATGGCCATGATCGTCTGGGCGGTGTCCTTGAGGGACTCGCCGCCGGGATACCGACGACCCCTTGGCGGAGAAGTTGATGACATCCGCGCTCAGCCGCTTGGCGGCCGCCTCGAAGGACAGACGCGTGCGGGTGGAGTCCTCGAAGAAAAGGTTGACAATGGTCTTGCCCCGCAGGGTGGGCAGCTTCTTGACGGCATGACGCGCTGTGTGGCGGCCATCGCCTCAGCGGTGTCGAGAACCATCACGGCCTCGTCGTGAGCCAGGTCCTGGCGCTCAGCAGGGTGCTTCATCGGGCGTTCTCCTCGAGGCCACGTTGTGAATGGTGACGGCGTCCTCGGCGGCGCCCAGCTCGGTCAGCGAGACGACGACCTTCTCGGCGCGGGAGGTCGGCAGGTTCTTACCGACGTAGTCGGCGCGGATCGAGCAGTTCGCGATGCCCCCGATCCACCAGGACGGCGAGCTGGACGGCTCGCGCGCCTCGATCGAGCCCAGGGCGTCAAGAGCGGCGCGGATGGTGCGCCCAGGTAGAGGACGTCATCGACCAGGATGACGGTGCGCCCCTCAAGGTATCCCTGGGATGAATGTGCGTTGCGGAACACGGATCGGGTGACGCCCCAGATCGTCGCGGAACATCGTGATATCCAATGTTCCGACCGGAACGGCCGCGTTGGCCGGCTGAGAGCCGGTCAGGGCGGCATCCTCCGCCAGCGCGATGCTCGGGCCTCGCCGAGTCGGCGAGCCAGTGGAACACCGCCCGGAGGGGATCCGAGGAGAATGACATCGTCAACGCCGCGATTGCGCTCAACGACCTCGTGAGCGATGCGAACGAGGGAGCGCTTGACCTCGGCTGCGCCGAGTATCCGCTTCCCGGTGGACTGATCTTCGGCCACGATAAGTGGACCTCCTTCTCCGCCTCACTGGACGGGCTTCAAGGATGTCTGACGCGACTGGATCTTAGCGCTTCTTCCCGCACCTGGGCATCAACCAGTCTGGGAGCAGGACGAAGCTCCCAGCTCTTGTGGTACGGGTTCTACGCAGGCGCTCATGCGTAGGGAACCTGCTTCTCGATCGAATTGTCCAGATTCCGGATTTTGATGACGAGAGCGATATGGGCGAAGAGGAGTGCCAGCCCGAGAACCGCCGCCAGTACTAATATAGAACTCCAGCCGGAGGGATCGTATCGATCCGCAGAGGCGACAGCTGCGAAGAAAAGCATGACGGATGGAATGCCCTGCAGAACAGACGCGGTGAGAAGAGCACCCATGACGCCTCCATCACCGGCCGACTGCTCGGATTGCGAGCCTCGATCCACGCATGTTCGCCCTGATACATGCTGCCAAGGACAGTCCGAACGCCGTGGCCCAGGCCAGCGCGACCAGCCAGGGCAAGACGAAAATGCCCAGCATGACGAACAGCACCGCGGCCACCGTGGCCTCCTCAGTCCAGGAGCCGCTGGTACTCGATCGCCCAGATGATGCCCAATGCTGTCAGGACCTGGAATGCCACGGAAATGAGCCCGGTGATCGCCGCACCCAGTCCCAGGCTCGGGTAACCCGCCCGCCCTTCTCCGCAACTTCTTCGGGATTGGGCGGCGGGACTATGACTCATGGGTGCGGGCACTGCCGGCACGTATGCGACTGGCATCCCGGCAGCCGGACCGTAAACCGGCATAACCGGCCCACCGGAGGCGTGAGGCGGAACCTGAATGCCGTTGTTGAGCACCGGCCCACCGCTGTACGGCCCATTGTGCGGGCGGGCGTCGCAGGGGGAGATAAACCGGTCCGTCAGCACGATACGGGTTTCCATGAGAAGCTTGAGAATCCACTGCGTAAGGGCCGGAGTCGTACGGTGGTGGATACTGCCCCATGTTCGATTCCTTCAAGTACGTCATGACGGCGACAGCCCCACTGCGAGCATCCGCCTGAAACTGGTAGTGCTTATCCGTCTTCACCATGCCCCTAGGGGCATGGGGCCTGAGGCCCTGGAGTCCCAGGGCGCCGAGCGAAGGTCCACGAGCGTCGGGGATCGGTTCTCAGTGCACCCGCACGGTGCATGGAACGTTCATGGAACGATCGCCAAGACGACCGCCCTGAGAGAGCAGGAAGACGAGTACAGCCTAGACGCTGATCCAGCGGTGTCGATGGGGAGCAGTGACCAGCAGTGATCAGCACAGACCAACAGCGGACAGCACTGACCGTCACTGGCCAAGACCGACTCAAGACTCACCAAGACCGTAGTCTCCCTTCCGGAGGAGAACGATATCCACCAGGACCACGGCGCTAAATGGCGGCGCGAAGAAAAAGAGAAGAGCGTATCGACGAAGAGCCCCTCGTCCGGCTGTCAGCGCAGAGTGTCGGCGAGATCTCCGATGCGACCGAGCAATCCGTTCAGGAAACGAGGAGAGTCATCAGTCGAGAGCATACGCCCCAGCGTCATGGCCTCATCGACGGCCACGGGAACGTCGACGTCGTCATTCCACACGATCTCCCACGTGGCCACCCGCGCAATCGCACGATCGACCGCCGGCATGCGGGCCAGCACCCATCCCTGGGAATAGTCTCGATGATCTCTATCGACCTCACCCAGGTGGTCCGCCACCCGGACAGGATCTCTCGGGTGTAAATGGGCGCTTCGGTGTGGTTGGCTGAATTCACAGCCCGCTCGGCCGCGAATCGCCGCAGACGATCTCCAGCTCCGCTGGAATCGGCGTCGAGCTCTTCCCCATCATCGGCTCGCGGCTCGGCGGAGCCCAGCAGGCCGCGCTGGTCCGCTTCGAAGAGGATCTCGACAGCACGGCGACGGGCCTGGTGCGAGCAGTGACGGCATGCTTGCTCGCACTCTTCGAAGGGCTGTCCCCGTTCACTGCATCTGCATCGACATCGACGGACTCTCGTCTGATCGACGTCGCCCTCAACATCACCCGTGTCGTCAGCCATCTCGGTGGCCATGGACGTCAGTCAGTGACGCGGTTGATGTAGGAGCGCGACCGGGTGTCAACCTTCACCTTGTCACCGGTGTTGAGGAACAGCGGAACCTGAATCTCGGCACCGGTCTCGAGCGTGGCGGGCTTGGTCCCGGCCGAGGAGCGGTCGCCCTGCAGGCCCGGCTCGGTGTGCGCAACCGTCAAGACGACGGCGGCGGGCAACTCGATGAACAGGACATCGTTCTCATGGAAGGCAACGATGACGTCCTGGCCCTCGAGCATGAGATCAGCCGCCCGCCAACGGTCTCCGCCGTCACGTAGGTCTGCTCATAGGTCTTGAGGTCCATGAAGACATAGCCCTCGCCGTCCTTGTACGAGTACTGCATATCACGACGGTCAACGGTGGCGGTCTCCACCTTGAGACCGGCGTTGAAGGTCTTATCGACAGTTTTGCCGGACGAGACGTTCTTGATCTTGGTGCGCACGAAGGCGGGCCCTACCCGGCTTGACGTGCTGGAACTCGACCACCTGCCAACTGGCCTTCGAGATTGAGCACCAGGCCGTTCTTCAGGTCGTTCGTCGTTGCCACGGGCGGATTCCTCACTGTTGGGGACGTGCTGAAGCACATTGAGTACTCGAGAGTATCGAGTACTGGAGGTACGAGTGCCGCAGTACACGAGTACACGGAGACGGCGCGAGTCTACCGCGGACGCGGGGGCTCTCCCCGGCGCGCTTCTGCGAGGCCGGTCACGGCAGCCGATCGAGCGCCCTCGGATGGTCGCGCCTCAAAACCTCACTCAGTACCTCAATGCCTCAATGCCTCAAACGTTCCAAAGGCCTCAATGGAAACTGCCATGATCTCACCGAGGCCTTGGCCTCCCGCAAACGGGCCAAGGTGGAGAAGCGCTGTTCAGCGTATGGCAGAGACACCGTCCGAGAGAACTCATCATTCGGTTCTCCCCTGCCGTTCGAACTCGTCAGCGAGACCACGAATGTCCTCGGGGTGACGATTCTGGCTCATCTTGGCCTTCCCCGCACGTCGTCCATACTCACCTCCCACAGCCACAATGGCCCGGGCCATGCGGCGGAGCTTTCTCCTGGCCGACAGGCGTCAGCACGTCGTCGTCCTCCATCACCTCGGTGAGTCTGCGAGCCGCCGTCAAGCGGCCTCGGAGGTGGAATCGATGCGCACCGCACCGCGCACGTGGATCGTGATGTAGTCCCACGTGGGCACATTCGGTTTTGACCGCATTGGTGGCGTACCAGCGCGGCGACACATAGAGCATCGACATCATCCAGAATAACGAGTCCCGGACCGATGATGGGCTCGGCGACCTGAGAGATTGTTCTTGACGAGATGGGTGACCAGGGCGTTCGCCCCTCATCGACGTGAGAAGGGCGCCATCGTGGCCTCCGGGCCCGCGGCATGGACGGTCACGAGGGTTTCCGACCTCGGTTGGGCCAACAGCTTGCGCGTGTAGTCCTCGGGCGGCGAGAAATGTCGCGGGACGTACGATGCGCAGAGCCAGCCGCACTGAGGCGGTGGAACAGCGCAACTTCACCGGGGCGAGCCACAGCCGGCCGGATGGAGGCGAACCGATCTCGAGCAGGATCGCCTCGGCGAATCAGAGAGGAATTCAGAGAACCAGGCGCCCCCAGGCGTTCACGAGTAGACGAGCACCTGCGCGACGGGCATCGCGCCTCGAATCCCTAGGACGAACACGACCATCGGCCACACGAACCTCCAGCCAATGCTGGTACTTCATATCAAGCATCTGCAGCGTGGCCATGACAAGCCCGGTCGGCGCGAGGAACAGCATCGCGTACTGCACTGGTAGGCGCACACGATGATGAACCTCGGAATCCCGACCGTGTCGGCCAGCGGGGCGAAGATGGGCATCGCCGGGACGGCGAGTCCCGATGACGATGGAACCACGAATCCCAGGACGAAGAAGATCAGCAGCATGACCAGAATGAACAGGGGACCGCTGGTCCCTCCACGACTATGTCGACGACGCGTTGAGCAGCGTATCGGAGATCAGACCCTCGTTCATCACCAGATTGATTCCTCGGGCAAGACCGATAATCAGTGATACCGCCACAAGAGCCGACGACCCCTCGGAGAAAGCGTCCACGAGCTGCTTCTCGGCGAGACGATCCTTCCCCGTCATTGCAATGAACATGATGATAATGCAGATCGCCAGGAAGGAGGAGGCCATGGTCGGGAACCACCAGCCCCTGCGTCATTACCCCCGCAAACCACTCAGAGACGAAGGCCGATACGAACAGGATGAGGATGATTCTCTTCCGCCAGGAGAATTCGTTCTGCTCGCCCTGGGAGTTCTGAGAGCCCATTGCCCAGCGTTCGCGGAAGGAATCCCGATCCTCCCAGGTGTAGGAACTCGACGGGTCGCGCCTGATCATCTTGGCATAGCGGTACAGGTAGGCGCACGGGCAATGCCGCCGATGATGCACCCGGCGACGCGCCACCACAGCCCTTCGGTGAACACGACACCCGCAGCGTTCGACGCGATGACGACCGAGAAGGGATTGATGGTCGACATCGTGGTCCCCATCGAACCGGCGGAGGAAGATCGCGCCGACGCAGATGATCGAGTCGTACCCATTGCGAGGAATATCGGTACCAGAATCGGATAGAAGGCAACGGCCTCCTCCTCCAGCCCGCATGCGGTGCCTCCCAGGAGCATGAGAACAGACACAGCCAGGACGAGCAGGAACTCGCGCCCTTCGTCTTCTGCGTCAGGGCGACCAGACCGGACTCGAATGCGCCGGTGGCCTTGACCACACCGATCAGGCCTCCCAGGACGAGAATGAAGACGATGATGTCGATCGCCTCAATGGTGCCTTTGACCATCGAGCCAGTGATATCCTCGACCCCCTGCGGCTTCTGCGGCATGCGCTGCATATGTGCCCGGAATAGACACGGGTTTATCGATAGAACCGGATGTGAACTTCTCAGCCTCGATCTTGACGCCCAGATCGTCAAGATTCTCCTGAGTGGCCGGGCATAGTCTCGACGTTCCCGGCAGGCGAGGTGATCTGAAATTCTTCCGATCCAGAATCGTAAGCGAGCTTCGAATAGATCCCGCAGGCACCAGCCAGGTCGCCGCGACTGCGATAATGGTCAGGGAAGAAAAGATAGATGAACGCAGAAGGAACTCGTATATAGAAAATCCCTTGGGGCCAGGATCCGCAGTATCAGCACTATCAGTGGTGAAGGTCTTGGAGCTCGTGGACGTCGTAGAATCGGACATTCTTTCTCCATTGAAAACAGTGATGGCCGGCGAACGGTCTCCTCACAAGTCCGCTCACGCAGTAGGGAAAGGGTCGCCTGGCGGTGCTCTCGCGTTGATCCCTACCTTCGAGCTCGTCATACGTGCGCTCGATCTCGGAATCGGCCATCACCCTGCGGACCGCGACTCAAGCCCGCAGATGGCGCGATTCGGGACCTGATACAGCCCGAAGCGCGACTGCAGATCAGCGTCCCGGACTGGACGCTGTGATCGCAGCGGCGGCCTGCCGCGGTGATATGTCCGTGGTGTCCACCCGCATCGATGCGAGCTCGCGGCATGCGGCTTCACGAGCATGCGGCATCTGGACGAACTCATGATGAACATTGCCCAGCGCCATCGACCGCGGCGCATTCAGGCCGTTTCGCGAGGCCAGGCATCGCACGAGTCGCCGTCAGAGCCACGACCCGATCGCCTCTGCCCTCCACGGCTCGCAGTTCTTGACGAACCCGTTCATCCGTGACACACCCCGATCCGAGCGCCACCACGCGTCGGAAGCGCTCAGCCTCGGCGAGAAGTCTGAGGGCCGCTGCGGACTCGACCACTCGGTACCGGGCCTCGGGGATCGCCACGAGCGCCAGCTCCGGACGCGTGCCCAGCTCCTGCGCGACCACCTCGGCGAGATCCACCATCGGCACTCCCCACGAGGCGGCCAGCACGCCCAACAGCACTGCATCCGGCACCCGGCGGACCGATGAGGACGGTCGAGCCCGCGGCCGTCCCCATGGGCGCACCGCTACTCGCGCCGCCCGAGTCGGTGATCACGCCTCGTCCCCCGGCCCCGACCCGGTCACTGCCTCATGGGCCTCGCGCAGCTGCAGCGAGGGTCGGGGGTGACGCCGCGGGCGGGCAGGCCCGATACCGTCGAGGACAACCATGCGGATCGCTCCAGCGCGTACTTTCTTGTCAGAGCGCATGATCTCCAGAAGCTCCTCGAAACGCCCTGCGCCCTCGGGGAAGGACACCGGCAGCCCCTGCCGCCGTGAACGCCTGGCGGTGCAGGGCCAGACGTCACTGCCCAGGCGCTTCATGCGATGGGCGACCTCGGCGGCGAAGACACAGCCGACCGCAACCGCCTCACCATGGCGCCAGTGATAGCCGGTGGCGATCTCCACGGCGTGAGCATACGTATGTCCGTAGTTGAGGATCTCCCGCAGCCCCGTCTCAGCGAGGTCCTTGCCGACGACGGCTGCCTTGACGGCCACCGAACGGGCGACCAATTCGGCGAGCACGGGCGAATCCCACCGAATGGCTTCGGCGGGATCGGCCATCACACGATCGAGGATGACGGGATCGGCGATGAACCCGCATTTGACGACCTCGCCCAATCCCGCTCGCAGCTCCTCGACAGGCAGTGTCTCCAGAGCGGCCACATCGCACGACGGCGGACGGCGAATGGAAGGCGCCCACTAGATTCTTGCCGGCGGCGGTATCGATACCGGTCTCTTCCGCCCACAGCGGCATCGACCATGGCCAGCAGAGTCGTGGGGACCCTGGACGACCGGCACGCCTCGAAGCCAGGTCGCCGCTGCGAAACCGGCCAGGTCAGTCGTCGCACCCCGCCCACGGCGACGACACAGCCGTCGCGCCCCATGCGCATCCGGCCCAGCTGTTCCCAGAGCATGTCCACCACTGCGCTGGACTTGGCCGCCTCGCCACTGGAACGGTGATCCGCTCAGTCGTCAGACCTGCGTCGCGCAGACTCTCCTCGTACCGGCCGACGCGAGCAGCGAGTTCGGGGGCATGCACAAGAGCGACACCCCGCCTCCCCTCCAGGCGCCTCGGCGACCCCCCTGACCACTTCATCGGCCAGATCCTGCCCGACGATGACCCGATAGGGATGGCCAGTGGGCACTGTCAGACGCAAACGCCCGTCAGTCCCGGCCCGCAAGGGCTGCGACGGAGGTAGAAGAGGCACACCGGCACCGGCCGCCCTCGGCTTGACCGAGCCTGAACCTGCGCGCGACGTAGAGGTCTTCAAACCTGCCAGCGCCCGCGCGGTATGGGGCGCCTGGGCGCCGAGCCCCACCAGGATGAGCGCCGCCACCTGCTGGGGGTCAAGCCATCAGTGGGAACCGTCAATGTGGCGACATCGGCATACAGGGGCGCACGCTGGTCGTGGAGAGCCTGCATCCGCGCCAGAACCGCAGAATATCTACCGGACGTGTCGGGATTCGCACGCGTCGCCCCCCGCGCGACATGCAGCGCGTCCTCGGTGGTATCGGAATCCGCTTCGGGCGCCACCAGCGGTCGGCCAGTCCCGTCACCGACATGTGCGGCAGCCGTCTCGGGCGAGGCCATGAGGTGCACCACTGTGCGACCGCGCAGCAGGGAGCGATTCTCGTCCCGCAGGATGGCGCCCCTCCCGGTGCGACCACGCCCTGAGCCGACGCCGGGGGTCGAGAACCGCATGCAGTGCACGCGTCTCTCGCCTCCGGAAGCCCTCTTCTCCCTCAGCGGCGAAGATCTGCGGGACGGTCATGCGGGCGCGTCGGCGGATCTCAGCATCGGTATCAGTGACCTGCAATCCCAGAGCCGAGGCGAGCAGCCGCGCCACTGTGGTCTTGCCGGCACCGGGCAGCCCCACCAGGACCAGCGGGAGATGCTCCGGGTCAAGAGTGACATGAGGAACGGGACGGCGACTCATCGCTCTTCTCCCTCCCATCGGGTGCGCTCAGCGATGCGAGCGAGATAGCCCTCCAGGTTGCGTCTGGCCTCGACCACGCTGTCCCCGCCGGTCTTGACCAGCAGCGCGTCCGCCAGGACGAGCGCGACCATTGCCTCCGCGATAACGGCTCCGGGCACGACCGCAGTGGTATCGGAGCGCTGGTGCAACCCGCTGGCCGCTTCGCCCGTGTTCATGTCCACGGTGCGCAGCGCCCTGGGAACAGTGGAGATCGGCTTGTGGGCGGCGCGCACGCGGATCGGGGCGCCATTGGACATGCCCCTCAATGCCGCCGGCCCGATTCGATCCGCGCACGATGCTGCCGGCTGCGACATCCAGGATCTCGTCGTGGGCACGGCTGCCCCGGCACGCGGCCTCGGAGAAGCCATCACCGATCTCGACTCCTTTGACCGCCTGAATGCTCACGACAGCTGCGGGCCAGACGGGCGTCGAGGCGCCGGTCCGCCTCGACATGCGTCCCCAGCCCTATGGGCACGCCCGAGGCGATGACCTCCACCACGCCGCCGAGGGTGTCGCCCGCCTTCTTGGCGGCGTCGATCTCGGCGATCATGGCGGCCGACACGGCCGGGTCGATGCACCGCACGGGATCAGCGGTCAGCCGTTCCTCATCATCCGGCGTGGGGCGAGCCGCCTCATCGGGCAGCGCCGCTCCGCCAATGCGCACAACGTGGCTGACCAGTCGAATGCCGGCCACCTGCTCGATGATGGCAGTCGCCACCGCGCCGAGCGCAACGCGAGCAGCGGTCTCGCGCGCGGAGGCGCGCTCGAGAACTGGACGGGCATCGGCGAAATCGAACTTGAGCAGCCCGGGCAGATCCGCATGACCGGGGCGCGGCCTGAGTCAGAGGCCGGTTGCGGGCGATCTCACGCGCATCCCGGTACCGGCATCGCGGAGAAGCTCTGCGGGGTCGACGGGATCCGCGCTCATCACGGTGGGACCATTTCGGCCACTCGGAATTCCCCGATCTGCAGAACAATGGGGCTGCCGATCGAGCGTCCATGCCGAATGCCGCCCAGAATCGTCAGGCGGTCCTGTTCGAAGGCCTGGCGAGCGCCCCGTCCATGGCCGAGCCTGCGCCGAGCCAGAACCTGCTCGATCCGCTCGCTCGTGATCTCCACGCCGGCGGGCACACCTTCGATAAGCGCAGTGAGGGCTTCCCCGTGGGACTCGCCAGCGGTCATCCATCGAAGCATGAGGATGATCATCGCCACGATGCCGCTTCTCGCCGACGAGGGCTGTGCATCGTGGCACCGCTGGGCGCCAGATCACGCAGGATTCGCCTCTGCAAGGCCTGGCGAGACTCAGCGATCAGCCACAGCGCTCTCGAGGGCCTCTCGCATGGGCGCAATCGGCGGGTGAGCCCGGTCATGAGCGCGACTTGCGGCACGGCCTGGTGGAGCAGCATGAGCCAGCCGGGCACCGTGCCTGCCGGTGGCCATCCAGGTGGCGGCCAGCGGTGTGGGCCACGACGCGTACACGACGTCGAGCATGATGGCGCGAGCCGCCCCTGGGGTCGAGGGCCGCCGCCAACGGCTCGACGAGCATGTCGGCGGCGCCCTGCAGGCAGCGTCGACACGACGATGTCGGCACGTGCGCAGGCCTCGGCGACAGTCTGATCGGACTTCGGCGTCTCCGGGATTCAGGTCAGAAGGGTGACATCCAGGCCCATGCGATGCGCTGCTGCCGCGGCACGTCCAGGACCCGCATGCCGGCGAGCGGCCACGACCAGATCCGTGGCGCCGATCTCGGCCAGGGGCTGCGAGTGCCGAGCATGCGGTCGCTCCCGACCCGAGCACCAGGGCCCGCGCTCCACCGCCGGCAGCGGTGCCGTCATCCGCATCCGCCGGCGCCGCTTCCCGCAGAGCACCGACGATCCCGGCGACGTCGGTATTGAAACCGGTCAGCAGTGCCCTCCCGGTTCCCGCACGCTGGGCGACGACGGTGTTGACCGCACCGGCCACAGCGGCCAGCGGGGTCGACGGCGTCGAGCATGGGAAGCACTGTCTGCTTGTGCGGCAGATCACGCTCAAGCCCGCCCAAGCGGGCTCGGTGGTGCTCGAGCAGCGACCTCAGCCAGTATCGCGGGCAGCTGCTCCGGGCTCACTTCCCGCAGGTCGTACGTCCACCTCTCCAGTCCGAGCGTTCTGTATGCGGCTCGATGCAGTACCGGAGACAGAGAGTGTGCGACGGGCAGACCGATGACAGCCGCACGGCGCGCCGAGTCGCCGGACCCTGGAGTGGTCACGGCGGTCAGCCGTCCGTCCCGGCCGAGGCCTCCGGAGGCTTTGGGCGCCGCCGAGGGCTTCGGCCCCGGGCTGGCACTGCTGCCGTAACACGTGTCGTTGTGGGCCTCGCAGTAGGCGTCGAACTTCTTCTTGTTCTCCTCCTGCTCCTCATGGGTGGTGGCGAAGAGCGTCTCCCCGGTGTCGAGATCGACCGTGACGAAGTACAGCCAGTCGCCCGCCTCGGGGTTGAGCACCGACTTTGATGGCTCTCTTTGCCCGGGCTGCCGATCGGGCTGGGGAGGCAGGCCCTCGTGGGCATAGGTGTTGTAGGCGTTGGAGGCATCGGCGATCTGATCGGCCGTTGGGATTCCACCCGAACGTCCCCACTCCGTACAGAACAGTGGAATCCATCTGAAGATAACCGCGGGTCGGCCCATCGGTGTCCCGCAAACGGTTGTCGATGACCCGGGCGACTTTCCGTAGTACTCAGGGTGGCCTCGCGCTCCACAATCGAGGCCTTGGTCAGCACGGACTCATAGTCCGCCTTCGCCACGCCCAGATCCTTCAAGCCTTCGATGGTGGTGGAGACCATTGAGGCGGACAATGTCGATCGCCGAGGCGTCATCGGCAATATCGTAGGTTCCAGGCGCGAGCCATCCTCGACGTTGCCGTTCGCCGCTTCGGGCAGGCTGATGGCATCGGTGGCGCCGAAGGCCTCTTCGACCTGCGCGTCCGTGTAGTGGCCGACGCTCTTGAGGCGCTCCCGACCTGGAGCCTTCGTCGCCCCTCGGAGATGTTCATGGTGTGATCGGACTTCGATGCCGGGTCCAGCAGCATGGCCACGGCGTTATCCGCCGACATGCCACTGCGCAGCGTGTAGGTGCCCGGCTGGATGTTCCCGGAGTTGGCGTTCTTCGCATGGCGTTCGCGAAGGCGCCGGCGGTCTTCACGACACCGGCGTCCGCGAGGATCTGGGCAATGTCCTTGCCAGAGGAGCCATCGGGGATCTCAACGACGACCTCCCCCTCGCCGGCGCCCTCGTAGTCCTGGGGGCCGGTTATAAGGGAGGCGATTCCGCTATTCCAATAGGCCATAAAGCCGACCCCGCCCGCAACTGAGAGAACGAGCACCAGGATGAGGACGGTGATCAGCCGACGCCTGCGCTTCTTGCGGCGCCGAACACGCTCCTCCCGACGCTGAGTACGAGTCGCATCGAGACGACCGCCCGCGGCCTGGTTGGGTTCACGCGGCTCAATACCCAGCTGAGTGAAGAAATCGTCGTCCTGGCTCACTATCTGTCTCTCCGGATCGGGGGGACGAGCTCGCCCGCCGGGGCGTTCGTCATTCGCTCTGCATCAAGGGGAGCTTGATCGAGGATAACCACAGCCGCAGCCTGATCAACGACCTTCCGAAAACTCGCCTCCGTTCGACCGGATTCGTGAAGCTCTCGGTGGGCCGTCACAGTGGACAACCGCTCGTCTACCAAACGCACGCTCACTGATGTGACCAACTGTGCCAACTCGTGTGCCCACCTCCGGGCGTCCTCGGTCGAGGCCGACGAACCGCCATTCATACGACGTGGCAGACCGACGATCGCCTCAATGGCATCGTACTCCTCGATCAGATCGGCAGCCTCCTCAAAGCTCAGCCCAGAAACGGTCACGTTTCAGTGTCATTACCGGTACCGAGAGAATGGCCTGCGCATCGCACCGGGCCACACCGATTCGCACCTTGCCGACGTCGAAAGCCAGCCGAGCCCCAGAGCGCACGTCGCCCCGCGCTCACACGAGCTCGCCGGCGATCGCCGCCAGGGCGGCGTCGATCTTGCGAACGTCCTGTCCGCCTCCCTGCGCGAGATCGTCCTTGCCCCCGCCGCCGCCGCCGAGAACAGCTGCGGCGGTGCGCACGAGCGCTCCCGCCTTGGCCCCGACGGCGCGGGCGGCGGCGCTGGTGGTGGCCACCACGAGGGGCCGGTCGCCGGCCGTGCCCGCCACCGCGACGACCACGGGCTCGGAGTCGGCCAAGCGCCCGCGCACGTCCAGAGCCAGGGCTGCGCAACGCGTCAGCCGAGCCAACAGCGCCCACGTCTGCGGTCACCAGAGGGAAGTCGCCTCACGGGTGGCCGAGGCCGCGATCTCCGCAGCGCGCGAGGCCAGTGCGGCCTGCTGGGCGGCGGCGAGCTTCTTCTCGGCCTCCTTCAGGCGGCTCATGAGGGATTCCACACGCCCCGGCAACTCCTCGGGTCGCCCCTCCCACAAGTGTGGACAACTGGGAGACCAGCGCGTGCTCCTTGTGCTGGAAGCGATAGGCCGAGTCCGCCACGAGGGCGTCGATGCGCCGCACGCCCGAGCCGATGGAGCCTTCGGAGAGCAGCGCGATCCGACCGATATGACCGGTGGAGGGCACGTGGGTTCCGCCGCACAGCTCCTTATCGAAGTTCTCACCGATGGTGACCACGCGCACGTCCTTGCCGTACTTCTCACCGAATAGGGCGATGGCGCCCTGCCGGCGGGCCTCCTCCAGTGGCATCACCTCAGTGGCCACCACGAGGTCCTCGGCCACCTTGTCTCGTTGACCAGTGACTCGATGTCGTCCATCTGAGTGCCGCTGACTGCTGAGGAGTGGCGGAAGTCGAAGCAGGGAGTCGTGCCGGCGAGTTCTCGGAGCCGGCCTGCGGGGCGTCCGGGGAGACCACGTGGCGCAGGCCTGCATAGACCATGTGCGTGGAGGTGTGCGCCCGCGCGATGGCCAGGCGACGCACAGCATCGATCTCTGTGCAGGCGCGCTCCCCCACGGCCGCCGTGCCCTCGGTGAGAGTGCCGCGATGGACGAACAGTCCCTTGACTGGCGCCTGGACGTCGAGAACCTCGATGACGCCCCCGTCGGCCAGGCGGATGGTGCCGTGATCGGCGAGCTGGCCGCCCATTTCGGCGTAGAACGGGGTTCGGTCCAGCACGACCTCGACCTCGGCCGGAGCGGTGGCGACGGGCTGGGGCCCGCCATCGACGAGTAGACCGGTGACGACGGCGTCGACCGCCGACTCGGTGTGAAACCCAGGAAAATCGAAGGCCATGGACTTCTGAATCTCGTCGGAAGACGCGCACGTCGCTCAGCCGGTCTTCTTGGCGCGGAGTCAGCGCGGGCGCGCTCCCTCTGCTCCTCCATGAGGACGCGGAATCCGTCCCTCATCGACTTCACGCCCTGCTCGGCGGCCATCTCCAGAGTCAAGTCGATGGGGAAACCATAGGTGTCGTGGAGGGCGAAGGCGCGGTCGCCGGCCAGTACGGGCCTGCCGGATCGATTCTTGGCCTCGGCCACCGCCGTGTCCAGAATGGTCGTACCCGCGGTCAGGGTCCGGCGGAAGGCGTCCTCCCGGCGTAAGCGACCTCGGAGATAGTGGACCAGTTGGTGTCGAGCTCCGGGTAGGAGGCCTTCATCGCCTCCCTCGACACGGTCGAAAGTGCCGGCAATGAGGCGGAATCACACCAGCAGCCGCATCGAGCGCACCGCGCGGCGGATAAGACGGCGGAGCACGTAACCGCGCCCGTCATTGCCCGGGCGCACGCCGTCGCTCGATGAGCATGAGCGAAGAGCGCACGGTCGGCAACCACCCGCATGCGCACATCGTCATGGTAGGCATCGCCCGCCTCAGAGCCGGCCGCGCCGAGACCGTAGGGTTCTCCCGGACATCTCCTGAGCGGCAGCGATGACCGGATACACCTCATCGATCTCATACATGTTGGGCTTGTCCTGCAGGAGGAAGGCGAGGCGCTCCAGACCGGCACCGGTATCGATCGCGGTCCGGTCGAGCTTGCCCACCAGCTCGAAGTCGTGCCCCTGCCCTCGCCGCGCACGAACTCGTCGAAGACGAGGTTCCAGATCTCCAGGAAGCGGTCTCCCTGCACGTCGACCTCCGGGCCCCCGTCCGGGCCGTAGGCGGAGCCGCGGTCGTAGTGGATCTCGCAGCAGGAGCCGGCCGGTCCCGGCTGCCCCGTGGACCAGGAGATCTCCTCGAACGGGAGCTTCTGGACGCGTTCGGCCGGGACCCCGATGACCCGGGTCCAGTGATCGAAGGAGACCTGATCCTTCTCCCAGATCGTCATCCACAGGCGGTCGCCGTCCAGACCGTAGCCGCTCCTCGTCCGTGGAACCGGTCAGCAGGTTCCAGGCGTAGTCGATCGCCCCTCCCTTGAAGTAATCGCCGAAGGAGAAGTTGCCGTTCATCTGGAAGAACGTTCCGTGCCGAGTGGTCTTGCCGACATTGTCGATGTCGTTGGTGCGGATGCACTTCTGCACACTGGCGGCCCGGGGCCACGGCGCGGGTTCGGTGCCCAGGATGTAGGGGATGAACGGAACCATGCCCGCCACGGTGAACAGGATCGAGGGCTCCGGGGAGACCAGGGCACGGAGGGACGGATCTCGTGGTCGTTCGCGGCGAAGTAATCGAGCCAGCGAGTACGGATCTCAGATGTGCGCATGGAGTTCCTCGCAGTGTGTGTCGTGTATGAGCGGCAACTGCATCCAGGGGCCGTTGAGAGCCGAGCGGGAGAGAGCCGAAGTGAGAGTACCGCGAGATGCAGTGATGCCCCGAACCGGCGAACGGTCCGGGGCATCACATCTGATGACGTGGAGATCAGCGAGAGTAGTACTCAACGACCATCTGGACGTCACAGGTCACGGGGACCTCATCGCGCTTGGGCCGACGCACGAGCGTGGCGGACAGCTTCTCCAGCTCGACCTTGAGGTATTCGGGCACGGGGGAAGAACGTCGCGGTGGGTGCCGGCGGCGGCGATCTGGAAAGGCGTCATCACCTGGGAGCGCGGGCGCACCTGGATGGTCTGCCCCGGCTTGACGCGGAAGGAGGGGCGGTCGACAACCCTTCCGTCCACAAGGATGTGACGGTGAACCACAACCTGGCGAGCCTGGGCGATGGTCCGGGCGAAGCCGAGCGCAGCACCAGGGCGTCCAGGCGCATCTCGAGCAGCTCGACCAGGGGACTCACCGGTCAGCCCTTCTCACGCCTGGCCTCCTTGAAGACGCAGCTGCAGCTGCGCCTCCCGGATGCCGTACTGAGCGCGCAGGCGCTGCTTCTCCTTCAGACGGACGGCGTAATCGGATTCGGCGCGACGACGGGCCCGACCGTGCTCGCCCGGACCGTAGGGGCGCTTCTCGAAGTAGCGCACGGCCTTGGGGTGAGCGGAATGCCGAGGGCGCGGGACAGGCGCACCTGGCGGCGGGAGCGGGAGGAGCTCATGAGTTCTTCTTCCCTGTCGGAATGGATCGCATGTCACGGACGGGCGCCCGCGGCACGGGAGTCAGCCTGTATCTGTATTCGCTGTGGCAGCCGTGTTCGGCCGAGACCCCAGGACAGCCGCCGCGCACAGCGGCAGCGCGGGAACTCTACCGACCGTTGGTCGCGAACCGCATCTCACAATCCCGGGTTGTGAGCTGATCCTCAGTCATGAGGCCTCAAGCTCGTGCTCACCGCTGCGGCTCGGGCGCGCTGACGAGCACGCTCCTTGCGCAGCATGTTGATGACGACGCTCACGAGGAAGAGGTCGAACAGCACGGATCCCGTTGCCGGACTGATGCGGGCGGCCACCGCGACTCCGACCGGGGCGGCGATCACCGCTCCGATTCCGACGAGCAATCCGGACGTCAGGTCCACGATGCCGTGCTTGAGATTGGTCCATGTTCCAGTGACGGCGGTCGGGATCGCGACGAGCAGCGAAGCGCCCCGGGCGAGAAGGTCGCCCACACCGATGACAAGCTCGAGACCGGGCACAATGACACTGCCCCCGCCCACACCGACGAGCCCCGACAGGGATGCCGGCGACTGCTCCGACGGCGATCAGCGCGATGGCGCGCGGCCCGTCAAGCGTGAGCGCCGCCTCGCGAACGGGCACGCGCAGTCGCATGGAGACGGCCACGAGGCCTGCGAAGCCGATGAAGATCCAGGGCAGCACGCGTTCCGGGCAGGGCGTCGCAGCGCCAGCACACCGCCCTGCGCGCCGACGAGCGCGCCCACGACGAGGAGACCCGCAGCGGGGAGCGAGACCTCGCCGCGGATGCCGTAGGGAGGCCGAACCGGTGACGGCAGTCAGCACGATGGCGGCGAGAGAGGTGGCCGCAGCCCTGCGCTGGCTCATGCCGAGCACGCTCATGAGCGCGCGGAACGATCACCAATCCCCGCCTACGCCGAACAGGCCGGACAGGAACCCGGCGCACACTCCGTGGCCAGAACCAGACCGGTCCTGCGCAGCGCCGCCTCTGGAGGAGGGTGATGCGGCCGCCTCGCTCATCGCTGATCCAGGATGCGGCGCACAGCCTCGACCCGGGAGGCGAGTTGCTTCTCGAAGCCGCTGCCGGTCGGCTCGGTAGTAGCGGCGTCCGGCCAGCTCATCGGGCGAGGTAGCGCTGAGCGACGACGCCGTGCGGGAAGTCGTGCGGATACAGGTAGCCCCTGGCCATGCCCCCATGCGCTCGGCACCCGCGTAGTGGGCGTCACGGAGGTGGAGCGGGACATGAGTGCCCTCGCCCGCGCGCACATCCGCCAGAGCCTGGCCGATGCCGACCGTGACCGCATTCGACTTCGGCGCGGTGGCGACCGCCAGGGCGGCCTCGGCCAGGACCAGTTGCGCCTCGGCATCCTGATGAGGGCGACCGCCTGCTGGGCGGCCACCGCGGTGGACAGCACGGTGGGATCGGCCAGGCCCACATCCTCGGCCGCATGAATCGTGATGCGCCGCGCGATGTAGCGGGGATCCTCGCCGGCCGCCACCATTCGCGCCAGGTAGTGAAGGGTGGCATCGGGATCCGAACCGCGCATGGACTTGATGAATGCGCTCACGACGTCGTAGTGCTGATCCCCCTGCCGGTCATAACGCACGGCGGCAACATCGACGGCGCGCTCGAGCATCCTCCAGGGAGACACAGGGGCAGGGCCTGATCGTCACCCCGATCCGTTGCGACCGACGCCGACTCCTGGGCCGATGCGTCCTCCGTCAGGACCGCACCGGCCGCGGCCTCGAGAATGGTCAACGACTCTGCGCGCATCCGATCCGGCCATGCGCACGATCTGCTCACGAGCATCATCATCGACGACGACCTCGCCGTGCAGTCCGCGCTCGTCGATGACCGCACGATCCACCAATGCGCGGACCGCATCGGCGCCCAGCGGCTGAAGGGTGAGCAGCAGGGATCGGGACAGGAGCGGCGGACCACGGTGAAACTCGGGTTCTCCGTGGTGGCGGCGACGAGGGTGACCCGAGCGATTCTCGACGCTGGGCAGCAGGGCATCCTGCTGGGGAGCGCGAGTAGCGGTGAACCTCATCGACGAAGAGCATCGGTCTCCTCGCCGCCGGCGAGCCTGCGCCTGGCATCCGTCACGACCTGGCGGGATGTCCTTGACCCTGCGCTCACCGCCGACAGTTCGACGAAGCGGCGTCCGCTGCCCCTGGCGACGAGAGATAGGCCAAGGTCGTCTCCCCGTACCCGGAGGCCCCCACAGGACAATGCTCGACACACCCGCGCCGCGCTCCTGACCTGGGGGCACGTCGACGAGGCGGCGCAGAGGCGACCCGGGTGCGAGCAGACTGATCCTGACCGACGACCTCATCCAAGGAGCGCGGACGCATGCGCACGGCCAGCGGAGCGCGGGCGTCCATCGGAAGTCCGGCATCGTCTGTTCCGGCGCTCTCGAACAGGTCCATACCCGCAGACCCTAAACCCTCCGCAGCGCCCGCAGCGTCGCAGTATTCACAACATCCCCAGCATCCCCAGCATCCCCAGCATCGAGGCGTTCAGGGCCGCATCGGCGCCGGAAGCCGGACACGAGCCTCGGATCAGCGGGCGATCCTTCAACAACATGCCGGGGCATGGGTCTGCGACAATGCAGTCATGCTCGTCTGGCTCTCCCGTCGCGTCGTCAAGGACGCCTGGTACGTCGTCGGTACATGGGCGGTGCTCGCTGTCACGCTTCCGCTCTTTCGCTGGGCGGTCCGGGCGGAACCGGCCTGTTCGGACGGCTCGAGGCGGGCAACTCCGTCGGCTTCGGGCACTCAGAGCGCCCAAGGCGAGCAGATCCCTGCGTACTCTGGCTGGCGACTCGCAAAACCGTGAGCCTGCTGGTCACCGGCATCGACATCTCGGACACGGGGGTCCAGAAGGAGGTCGCTTCCGCCCTGACTGGAGCGCACACGGATCTGCGGGCCCTGGTGGGCGAGCAGAATGTCCTGGATCCCTTCGTCGTTCCCGGCATGCTCTCCGAGCCCGCGGCACAGGCCCTGGCGTCCACAGAGCTGGACGGCTTCCTCATGATCGTGACCGTCAACCCCAACGGTGACAAGGTCGCCTCTGCCAGCGACAAGGCCTATGCGGAGGAAGTCGCCGTGACGCACAAGGTCGAGGAGCGACTGCGCGCGATCCCCGATGAGCTGCACTCCATCAGTCCGGATGCGACCGGCGTCGTCTCCGACAAGGCGCCATGCGTCGCAGACGGTCAACGACCAGGTCGAGAAGGACCTGATCCGGGAGAGATCATCGCCCCTGCCCCCTGGCGCTGCTGGTCATGGTGCTGGTCTTCGGAGGCTTTCTCGTGGCGGGCATGCCCCTGATCGGCGCGCTGGCGTCGATCGCCGGCTCCCTGGGCGTGCTGTACGCGCTGAGTTTCTTCACCGATCTGCAGTCCTTCGTCGTGATCATCATCTCGGTCATCGGCCTGGGGCTGTCCATCGACTACGGGCTGTTATTGACCTCTCGCTACCGCGAGGAGCTCGCCCGCAACCGCGATGACATCGAATCCACGTGGGACGGACGCCTGCGCGACGACGCACCGGTCGGCGCGATCCGCTCATCGCCCAGTGCATGACGACGACGCTGGCCACAGCCGGGCGCACTGTGCTGTTCTCCGACTGACAGTGGCCGTGGCGCTGCTGGGCCTGGTGCTCATGGGGAACCAACATCCTGTGGTCCATCGGTGTAGCGGGCATGGCCGTCGTTCTGATCGCCATCGCCGCGGCCCTGACGCTGGTTCCAGCTCTGCTGGTGCTTCTGGGGCGAAGGCTCCTGCACCCATCCCTTCCCCAGCGACTCCTGAGATCGACCGCGCGCCGGCGGCCAACAGGCGGCATCACCCCCGAATCCGGGATGTTCTCCTGGGTCGCCCGACAGGTCCACCGAATGCCCCTGGGTAGTCCTCGTCGCCTGCGTGGCACTGCTGGTAGGTGCTGGCCTCACCGTTGCGCGGCTGCACATGCTGACCTCCACCACCGAGCTTCTACCGCCCCCAATCCGATCAGCGAACGTACTTGACGGCTCTGCAGACCGATTATTCGACGGCCGCGGAGGAGGACGCCACACTCATTGTGGCCGGCGACCGGAGAACGGGTCACGTCGTACATCAACGACCAGGTGGCTTCAACGGACGGTGTTGTTCAGGTGCTCCGATTGGCGACGGCCGGCGACTACACCGTGGTGTACCTCGATCTCGAAGGCGACGCCTCCTCAGTCACCGCCGAACACGCCGTCGCCGGGATCCTGGCTCTCGACGCGCCTGCCGACGCCTGGGTCACGGGCCAGGCCGCCAGCCAGTACGACTTCCATCAGATCATTATTCATGGGCTGCCCTGGGCGGTCGGGCTGCTGGTGGCGGCGTCCTTCGTACTCCTGTTCCTCATGACCGGCTCCGTGCTCGTGCCGTTCAAGGCGCTGCTGATCAACACGATCTCATTGGCGGCGTCACTCGGCGTCCTGGTGTGGGTGTTCCAAGACGGCCATCTCAGTGGGCTGCTCGGCTTCACCCCGATCGGCGGAGTCGAGGCGTATGTGATCGTGACAGCGGTCGGCGTGGGCTTCGGCCTGGCGATGGACTACGAGGTCTTCATCCTGGCCAGGATCAAGGAGTACTGGGACGGCGGAGACGACAACAACACTGCGGTCGAGAGGGGGCTGCAGCGGTCAGGGGGAGTCGTGACCTCAGCGGCCCTCATCATGATGATCGTCTTCCTCGGTTTCGTATCGGGCGATTTGCTCATCGTCAAGGAGATCGGCCTGGCCCTTGCGGTCATGGTGGCGCTGGACGCCACCGTGGTGCGAATGCTCCTGGTGCCCGCGATCATGAGCCTGCTCGGACGTTGGAACTGGTGGGCGCCGGGCTTCCTGCAGAACGTGCGCGATCGCTACACGGAAGAAGCGGAGGAGGCAGCGGACCTGGGGATGAGCACGAGGCCCCTCGGCCGCAGTCTGAGTCGGCAATGAGTCAGCAGTAGGTTCAGCACCGAATCAACTGAGTCGACTGAATCAGCAGCCCGAGTTACGGGCGCGCCCGGCCCTCCCTCCGACGCCGAGGTCTTGACCGGGGCCGATCCGTAGCTGTCAGTTCTCCCGACCGGCCCCGGTACCGGCTCACAGCAGAGAGATATCCCCGCCCCTCGCGCACGACCTCGGGGGCGTCATCGGTGAGATCGACGACGGTGGTGGACTCAGTGGACGTCACAGGGCCCCTCGATGACGACGTCGATCAGGTGCCCCAGAGCATCTTTCAACCTCCCACCCCGAGCTCTCCGGCTCGGTCTGCCCAGGGGCGGATGAGGGTCGACGACAGGATGGGGGCGTCGAAACCGGCGACAAGGGCCTGGGTGATCGCATGGTTCGGGATGCGCACGCCCAGCGTGTGCTTCTTCGGATTGAGCGTCATTCTGGGCACGTCCTTGGTGCCCTTGAGGATGAAGGTCCACGGCCCGGGGGTCAGGCGCTTGATGAGACGGAAGGCGTTGTTCCCGACGATCGCCACCGGACCGACTTGGGCGAAGCTGGCACACACGAACGTGAAATTGTGTTTGCTGTCGAGCTGACGAATAGCGCGGATGCGGTCCAGCCCTCCTTATTCCCAGGAGCACAGGCCAGGGCGTAGCCCGAGTCGGTGGGATAGGCGATCAAGCCGCCCTCACGCAGCTTGTCCACCACCTTCTCGACCAGACGTGCCTGTGGGCTGACCGGGTGCAACTCGATATAACGTGACATGCCTTCAGCCTACCTCTGGTGACTGCGCTCACACAGCCCGGCTACGACTCATCGCCCGTCGGCGATCGCTCCAGCGTTGGCCGCAACGGCATCGTCGATCCAGGAGGGATCTCCGCACCGATGAAGGGCGCAGGAGGCCGTAGGGACTTATCCGCGTCGCAAGGTACAGCAGCGCCCGACGGCGCTCGTTCATCGCCCCACAGCGCCGCACCCCAGGTTTTCGGTAACGGCATCAATGTCCTCGTTGAGGGACTCGACCTCCTTGCGCAGGTCGCCCGTGGTGGTGGAGAGCAAGTCTTCCCGCCGGTAGAGCGTCATCGCCTTGGCATCGGCCGGATGCGCACGGCAGAACCGCGGCACGCACAGCGCCATCTCGATCACGGCGCGCCGCGCCTCCTCCCGCTCCCCGGCACGGATGAAGCCGACTTGGAATCGTTTGATGGATCGCAACCACAAGCGGATGAGGAGCTCCTCGCGAGATGCGAAGCGGTGGTAGACCGAACTGGTCGGGGCGCCCGCGGCATCGGCGATCTGAGCCATGGTGATATCGCGCCCCTTCTCCAGGAGGACGCGACCGGCAGCGTCGAGCAGGTCATCAAGGCTGAACTTCGCGGGTCTTGCCATAGGGGGAGGGTACAAGTTAATTTTTGAATATGCGTTCTAGAATTTCTAGTCTATTTCCGTTGATTACCCCTTCCCCCTCGCCACCGGTCCAGCCCTGGGCAAGGGCCGCCTGCTGGCTGGCCTTTCTGAGCGCGTTACCCTCCGCGGCCTGGCGGGTGGCGATGATGGTAGGAGCGATGTGGGGTTCGGCCAGGCCTCACCGCTACCGCGAGAGCGCAGGGGCGATCGCTTACGTCGTGGTCCTGGAGCTGGTCCAAATCGGCTCAGCTCTGCTCTGCCTCGGACTGTGCCGCCGATGGGGCGAAGAAGTGCCGAGGTGGGTGCCGGTCCTGGGCAGCAGGGGCATTAACCCCAAGCTGCCCCTCATGGCAGGCGCACTGGGGAATGCACTTCTATACATCATCATCTTCAGCGTAGCGACCCTGTTCCCAATAGCGCTGCTCCAACAGCCGCCGGGATGGACCTCGCCCAGGGCATGAGCACCACGCAGACCATCATCTTTTGCCCTGTGCTACTCCCCCATGCTGCTGTGGCCGATTGCTTTTGACCGTTGCCCCTGATCGGCTTCCGGCGCAGACACCGGCCCCTGTCGAGCCTGAAGGCGAGCTTGACGTAGGCTCGCCAGAGGCTCATGCCCTCGAATCCGGACACCTCAACCCTTGGCAGGCGACCATCCGAGCACTCGACCACACACACCGCCTCAGCTACCGGAACCCAGCACCGGAGGCGTCGGAAGCGCACGCCCACTTGACATCAAGATTCTTTTGATATAAAAATAGTCTTATGCGAGATGCCGAGACGCCATCTGGGGCGCTCCTGAGGAACGACTCCCCAGTCGTTCACCTGTTCAAGGCACTCGCACACCCGATGAGGGCAAGCATCGTCTACCGACCGACCGAATCACCCTGCGGACGTTACCGAGCTCGTCGAGCTTCTAGAGGCCTCTCAACCGCTGGTCTCGCATCATTTGCGGGTACTGAGGGAAGCCCACCTGGTGGAGGCCGTCCGTGACGGCAGGAGGAACAGCTACTCCCTTATCGATGACCACGTCACGTCGATCTTCCTCGACGCACTCAGACATACCAAGGAGCACGATCATGACTGCCACCACTGAGCACCGCCCCGCTGAGGCCCACCACCACACGCACGGTCCGGACTGCGGTCACCTCGCCGTCATCCACAACGACCACGTCGACTACATCCACGACGGCCACGCCCACCGCGAGGACAACGGCCACTACGACGAGTGCGACACCTGTTCCTGTGAGCACTGCTCGGACTCCTGCGCCGTGTGCGAGTGCACGGACTGCAGCTGCCCCACCTGCAACCACAACACCCTGCAGCTGTGAGCACTGCTCGGACTCTCTGCTCCTCCTGCACCTGCGAGGACTGCAGCTGCGCCACCTGCCACCACGCGGCCTGAGAGGCGTCGCGCTTCAAGAGGCGCCGCGCTTCAGTGGAAGCGCCCAGGACCCGAATGGTCCTGGGCCTTTTCATGCCCGCCGCCCAGCCGAACGGATGGGGACCTGGACGGCAGATAAGCTTCTCAAGGGACGTCAGAAGCACCGGCGCAGGACGTCCGGTCGGCGATGGCCTCAGCCTTTTTATTGAGCCGTGCAGGGCGGCTCCAATCGTGCGCTCTCTCAGAACGTAGGATGTTCATCCAAATCGCCACCTAGGGCAACAGGAATCCAGAGAACCTCGAGTAGAGGGCCGCCGTATCCCGCATTGATGGATCTCGGTAGCACAAACGGACCAGATCGACCAGAATAGATGCATTGGATGTTACTGGTGAGACCCACAGATCTATTGACGACTTCCACCCTGGGGCCGGGCGCAACGCAAGCTTTAAAATTATTTCATTTCGACGAGTCTTGACCAGCGTAAATCTGCCATTAAGGTCTTCCCACCTGGCCGCAGCCTTGCGCCTACCGTACTGTTGGCTCAGCCCCTTTTCATTGACGACAATGTCACCTGGATACAGGGAGCGCTGGCGACGCTTCGACCATAGGCTTATGGCCCAGATAGTAAGCCCTGCGACAGCAAGAAAGAAGTTTCGATGGTGATCTCCACAGGAATATACTCTTCCCCAGACTCGAGCAAGACAGAAAATCCCAGCACCTGATTGATAATCCAGCGCTTCTGAGCAATGGCGGGAGTAGATTGTCCGGCCCTGCCCCCTTTTAGGAAAACCCTTCAACATTCTTTTCGACGAGAGGATACCAGGGTTAAATAAGACTCGACCACGAAGTATTCTTGCACTCACCATTAGCGTGCAAAAATACTACCGCACAGGATCAAGGCACCCGCCGCAAGAGCGAAATTATTAAGCGTCGCTCTCGAATCCCAGATGCTGTCACTATAAAAACCGACACCGCAGGCATGCAGAGGATGGCAGCCCAGCTACCAAACCGGTCACCCTTACCAATTTTCCGACGATAGGAGTGATCCCTGATAATTCCGCTTTTCAGGCACGTAAGATATTACAGCACACCTCCCACATGTCCTCTTCTCTGCTTGCGGTCAGGTTGTGCGTGGCGTCGTCCTGAGCTCCGTCCATGAAAAAACTCTGGACCAATTCCAACCCTTCTTGTTGGGAGAGCCTGACGCGGTCTTCGGGATGCTCAATGAAGAACCTGATCAGGTTCTCCACATACATCGGAGGGACGTCCAAAAAAACTGAGGTCCACACTGAATGTCAAGAGCTTGCATTCCAGGAGCCACATTTTCCCATCGGTACACGGCGGTGATAGACGAAACGGGGAACCTTAGGCCTCGCAACGATGGCTCCGGGATACGTAGCGATCGTGACATAATGGGGAGATTGTCGCCAATCTCCAAACGAATTAATCCAGAGAAGATCATTCCATCCCACGGAGAAAGACCACCCATATACGGACCAGGCGAAACCATGAAAAACCAAAAATATTGACCCACAGAATAGCGCCTCCGCAGCATAAAAATACGAAGAGAAGAAGACCAACAAAAATGGGCACATCGATTACCATGGTGAAGAGCGAACCCGGGAAGACCCTCACGATGGGAACAAAAGATGCCAGAAATGTTACGGATGAAGAAGCACCCAATGCATTTAACGCGAGGCGCACAGTGGATACTGATGTGGCCGCATAGCCACACCATCTTCTATTCTAGCGATGCGTGATTTCGGCATGGCTCGCGAAGCAAAGCGGTCAATTAATAGGGAGACAGATCCCGATACAGACAAGATGAACAATGATGTTCCCATAAGCGTAAAGTTTTGGCAGATCTTCATTGACCCCATATACGCGATCAAGACTCCGAAGACTGCCAGAAAGACGATTCCAGCAACCGCGATCGGCGTAACTTCAGGATTATTCATTGTCTCATCATCCTGCACCCTGCCAGCCATTTTGCTCCTCTTTCCATACCGATTTTCCAATATCGCAAGCTGTATCCTTAACAGCCTCGCCACCCTCCCTCATAGCATGACCAACACCCTGATGATCCTCCATCATGGAATCGACCGTCTTTATCGGTGAAGATCGCCGCTGCGGTACCGGCAACAAATCCCGCCGCCAAGCCAACAGCAGTACCAACGCCAGGAACAACGGAGCCGCCTGCAGCGCCCAACGCCGCTGACGCTAAAATGGTTGAGCCCGCCTCGGCGATCCCTCCCGCCCCGACTCAACTACCGTGGCAGCAGTGTTGAAAACACCTGCCTGCAACGGGCTTTCACCATCTCGCGAGATCAACGCCTGTTCCAACAGCCAGCCCGACGAGCGGGAGTCTTTTGCCGGCTTTTCGCAAGGAAGGAAGGTGCTTCTACTTTGAATTTCGCGCCTTCCTTCGCCATTTTGGCTACTATATTATTACCCTCATTTTTCATTGCACCAGCATGATTGAGCGCCTCGTTAGCAAATTTGGCACCACCAAACCCTATTGGATCCTTTAGCACCGCATCAGAAAGTCTTGCCGCATCAGAGATAAGCTTTCCACCTTGCTGCAACACTGACCGTCCGATTATAATTGAAGCGGTGCCCACCAAGGCCTTTGAACCTCCTTCAAAGGCGATGCTGAACAGTTTATAACTATTACCGGCATCTTCAGCACCAAAACCACTCTTATCACCTCCTTGACCCTGGGGCAGCAGTGATTGCAATGTAGATTTCGCCTCAGTGTAAGCTCCGACGAGCGTCAGCAGCCTGAACAGAAGCGTCTTCATACGCGGAATTTAATTTACTTTGGTCAGAGGCATTTACATCAGTCGGCATGGATATCGTCGTCCCAGAAACTGTTAGACCTTGAGCCGCTGCCTGCGCCCGTATACCTGACATTTTTTCCTGTACAGATTTCAAGGCGCACCCATAATCGGTGATAGCTGAGGATGTGGACGTAATCAACTCACCGAGATCGTCACAGTCTTGTACCGATCGGCCAGCTGAGGAGACGAAAGCATCGGCAGTGGCGCCCTCCCATTCAGATCCGATCAACGACTTCGCATCAGCGAAGGCATCGCCCGCGCCTGTCACCGCGCCACCCGAATTCGCGGTGAGCCACGACCCCAGGGACATAATTCCCGCCGCATCACCAGGAATATCGGTCTCGATCGTCATCGCGCAGCCCTCCCCGGAGTCGCTTCAGCTGTTGCGGAGTCCTGTGCCTCAAAATTCGAATTCGCGTTCTGAAGACCTGTCGACGCTTGCTCTATCGATGTAGAGATGAGGCTCATTTCTGGAAAAATATAATATACTGCCCCAGAGATGTCTTCCTGCACTTCTCCCGCATCGACCGATGCGGGCACCGCTTCCCCGAGCCCCGTAATACCATCACGAGCGCCCTGCAGTCGACTGACAGCGGAATCGGATGCACTCGAAGAAACTTTAGTGACCGATCCGTTCATCGAATATCCTCCGGAATATAAATATCTTGAATAATCAGATCAAATGATTCTTCTTCTTGAATCCGCTCCAAGCCGGCCCAGTCCATCAGCGCCCAGGGACGTCCCCGCACACGTGTGAAGCCTCATCCAAAGCGGTGTAGACCGGCATGCTATACGCCCATCATTGGTATAACGCAGCACGCATGCCGTTCATCATGGTCGTCAACAGCACATGGGACATACACAACAGGGGGCATAACCGGCTCATTCGATTCGCTCGGATCTACATCCAGATCGTCCATAATCTTCCTGCTTTCAGAACTCGCTCGCCGCCCACTGCGGTCAGGCATGGCCGAAAGAATACAGCACGTGCCAGCAGTCACAGGTTACGAATATATAACACACATTGTTGATCATCCTGGTAAAAATTTTTAGCACTGTCTAACATAAAGCTTTTTAAAAACCACATTGCCAACGCATCATTAGCACTAACAGCATTGTGGGGAGCATCTCAGGGGACGCCCCCCACGACTCGATCAGTCAGGCTCTATGTGTTTACTCCGAATTCCCGGGCTCGGCGTCGACTCCTGCCTCCTTGCGCTGCTCGGGAGTGATCGGAGCCGGCGCCTCGGTCAGCGGGTCGTAGCCGCCCCGGACTTGGGGAAGGCGATGACGTCGCGGATCGATTCGGCCTTGGTCAGCAGGGAGACGATGCGGTCCCACCCGAAGGCGATGCCCCCGTGCGGCGGGGCGCCGAACTTGAAGGCGTCCAGCAGGAAGCCGAACTTCTCCTGGGCCTCGGCCTCGCTGATGCCCATGACCGTGAAGACGCGCTCCTGACATCGCTGCGGTGGATACGGATGGACCGCACCGCCGATCTCGTTCTCGTTGCACACGATGTCGGTAGGCGTAGGCCAGGCGCTGCCCGGGTCATCATCGAAGGTGTCCAGGCACTCGGGCTTGGGCGAGGTGAAGGCGTGGGCACGGCCGTCCAGGCCGACTTTGCCCAGGGGCCACGTCGCCTTCGGCGCGCGCCTCGGCGGACGGCTTGAACAGGGTGCATCCACCACCCATACGAAGGACCACGCGTCGTCGTCGATGAGACCGCAGCGCCGCCCCACCTCCAGCGCGAGCGGCACCCAGCAGGGCTCGGGAAGCGTCCACGGTGCCCGCGGCGAAGAAGATGCAGTCTCCGGGCTCAGCGCCTCACGGCCTCGGCCAGGCCTTCACGCTCGGCCTCGGAGATGTTCTGGCGACGGGCCCGCCCAGCGTCCCGTCCTCACCCACAGTGACGTAGGCCAGGCCCTTGGCGCCGCGCTGCTTGGCCCACTCCCTGCCAGGCGTCGAAGCGTCCGGCGCGACTGGGAGGCGCCGCCGGGCATGACCACGGCGCCGACGTAGGGGTTCTGGAAGACCCGGAAGGAAGTTCCCTTGAAGTAGTCGGTCAGATCCACCAGTTCCAGGCCGAAGCGCAGGTCGGGCTTGTCCGAGCCGTACTTCTCCATGGCGTCGCGGTAGGTCATCCGCGGGATGGGGGTGGGAAGCTCGTAGCCGATGAGGGCCCATACCGCGCAGAACGTCCCTCGGCGACGGCGATGACGTCATCCTGCTCGACGAAGCTCATCTCCACGTCCAGCTGGGTGAACTCGGGCTGGCGGTCGGCCCGGAAGTCCTCGTCGCGGTAGCAGCGGGCGATCTGCAGTAGCGCTCCATTCCGGCGACCATGAGCAGCTGCTTGAAGAGCTGGGGGCTCTGGGGCAGGGCGTACCAGGAGCCGGGCGCCAGCCGTGCGGGCACCAGGAAGTCCCTGCCCCTCAGGCGTGGAGCGGGTCAGGGTCGGGGTCTCGATCTCGACGAAGTCGTGAGAGTCCAGGACCCGGCGCGCGCGGCCTGGCTGACCTTGAGCGCAGGCGGATGGCGCGCTGCATGGGGCTGCGGCGCAGGTCCAGGTAGCGGTAGCGCAGGCGGGCCTCCTCCCCCACCCGGCCGGCGTCCTCGGCGTGGTCGGAGACCTGGAAGGGCAGCGGGGCGGCCACGTTGAGGATCTCGACGTCGGAGACCACGACCTCGATCTCGCCCGTGGGCAGGTTGAGTTCGCGTTGCCTCGGGCCGGGCGGTGACCTCACCGGTGACGGCCAGGACGTACTCGCGCGCAGGTCGTGGGCGACCTCCTGCGGATGACCACCTGGGCGATGCCGGGCAGTCGCGCGCAGGTCGATGAAGGCCACGCCCCCATGGTCGCGGCGGCGATCCACCCAACCGGTGAGGGTGACGGTCTGGCCGATATCGGAGGCGCGCAGGAGCCTGCGGTGCGGGTTCGCAGCACGGTGCTGGATTCCTTCCGTGTGGGGCACTGAGCCGGTGCCCGTCGGGGCGCACCGCGAGACGGGCGGGCGCCGTCTTCGATCCTATGCCGGGTGCGCTCTCCGCTCGTCGAGGCTTCTGCCAAGGTGACCAGACCAACATGCCCAAGGCGCGCGCCTCACGGAGGAAGCGCCGATTCCCCCGCCGCAAGCCTGCGGTGGCTGACCACGATGATAGTGGCGAGCAGGACCAGCAGAAGCGTCAGCAGGAAGAGCGAGGCACCGAACAATGGAAAAGCGGGTGTCTCGACCTCAACGGCAGGCGGCTGAGCACCTCCTCCATCGGGCCTGATATCGACCTGGGTCGTGCTGGGGCTGGTGGAGGCGGCGGGACTCGCCGACTCCGGCTCCGCAGCGGTCGGGAAGGCGATGATGGGCGAAGGGGAAGAAGCGGCCTGTGTCGGAGAATCCGTCGGCGCATCCGTCGGTGAAGGCTTGTCGGAGCCGCCGATGATCGTCACGTCACCGACAGTGAAATAAGGGCTTTTGTTCGTGTAGTCCATGGTCCGGACTTCACTGGTTGAATGTCGCGACCGGCGGAGACGCCGAATCGAAGCCAGTGGGAGCCCTTGGCAAGGTAGATGGGCAACTCCACGGCTCCAGAGGTGATGCCGTGATCATCGACAGTGGCGGTACCGATGACGCTCTGCCCTGGGCCCTGAGCGCCGAGTGTGTCATCGTCAACCGAGATCTGGATGGTGGCTCCAGGAGGGAATCCGGACAAGGTGTAGGTCAGGGTTCCTCCGACCGCGACGGTCGAGGGGCTGATGGTCGACGCCGTGCCCGTGGTCGATTCGCCGGCCTCCGCCGCGGATGCCGGCGGCCGCACTGTATCGAGCGCCAGTGCGCAGACGGCTATCGCTGTTACGACCGTGGCGATCACCAGTACGGCCCCGCGTCTTAGAAGCCTGCGGAACCGCGAACGGCTTGAGGCTCTCCCTGACGAGAGGCCTGTCCACCGGTCGGGGCCGTACACGCGTCCCGTTCACTGACGCGTCATCGGATCATCATCGAGTCATCACTACCCGCGCACTCTCATCGCTTAAGACCGATCAGTGCCGGACGCGCAAGAATCAGGAGAGAGCCGGCCCCCACGAGAAGGAGGCTCCTGCGGATGCGAGCATCCAGTCGTGTCGCTCGGGGCCCGCGATTCATGAGGTGTCGTTGTCTCGACCGTCATTTGAGAGCGGGTTCGGAGGTATTCGCAGCGGCTGTGGTGATCTCCAGCTGCGCCCAACCGAGCAGGCGGGACTCCTATCGCCGACAACGCGAGTTGGTAGGAGCCCTCGCTGAGGTTGGAGACATCGATCGACACGGAGTTGTCGGCATCGACCTGCGTCCAGCCCGGAGTAGATTCTTCGGGGAAGAGGAAGATCGCCACCCAGTCGCCCTTCTTGGCCTTGTCAGACGGAAGGATCAGCGACACCACATTGCCGCGCCGGGTTCCTGACAACGAGCCGGCATTGGACGCGTCGAGCTCACTCGCATCTTTGACCGGTACGGCGGGCTCCATCGCCGGCCGTCCCCGCCCCGCTTCCCCATCCGGCTCAGGCACGATGTCAGGATCTGGAGCGGGCGGCTCAGGAGCAGGAGCTTCAGTCGGGTCGGCTGGGGTGGCCGGGTCGGCCGGGTCGGCCGGGTCGGCCGGATCTTCGCCAGGTCCGGGCGGCGGAACCTCGTCGTCGCCCGGCTTGTACTCTCTAGGTCGAGGAGTCGCGGTGGGACTCGTACCGGATGTCGGCGGTGTCGGCTCCGAACTCGGCTCCTCTGGAGAACCGCTCGGATCGGGCTCGGGCGACGTGGCCGACGGGGACGGCACAGTGACAGGCCCTGTTGCCGTGGATCCGGTGGACCCCTGTGGATCCAGTGGACCCTGCAGATTCTGAGGATTCTGGAGATTCTGTGGGGGCGGCGGGAGTCAGCAGACCCTATGGGCTCAGCAGGCCCAGTGGGCTGAGGATCATGGGGCGGCTCCGCCGCGCTGGGCTCTGAGCTCGGGCTCGCAGCCGCCTCCGAGGACGACTCCGAAGCGGAGCTACCAGCCGAACCAGCAGACCCAGCAGAGCCCGCAGCCTCAGTAGTCCTCGTGGATTCTGTGGGGGCGGCGGAGTCAGCAGACCCCATGGGCTCAGCGGGCCCAGTGGGCTCAGGATTATGGGGCGGCTCCGCTGCAGTGGGCTCTGAGCCGGGGCTCGCAGCCGCCTCCGAGGACGACTCCGAAGCGGAGCTACCAGCCGAACCAGCAGACCCAGCCGACTCCGCAGACCCGGCGATCTGGAACTGAGTGGTACCGACGTACAACCGGGAGTCGATAGTGGCGGACAGGTAGTAGTCGCCGGGGCCTTGGCCCGAAAGACCGTAAAAGGTCAGCGAGTTTGACTGACACGTCGAACACGCCATCGACGAATGTGGCGGGAACCAGAATTTCCTCGCGGAGGCGTAACCACCTACAGCCACAAGACGCACACGGAGAGTCTGCTCTCCTTGAACGAGTTGGCCATCGAGACACCAGGCGCTGCCGGTGAGACGGACTGACGCGGCCGGGTCGTAGGCTCTCTCGCCCCCGCTCTCCGTTCCGTCTCCGGCCGCAATGCGCGCGCCGCCCTCCTCGCATGCACCTGTCCCGGCGTTCGGTGCCGGGAGAGCGGAAGACTCCGCCACGGGCACGGCGACGTCCCCGGCCATACCGCCCGAGAGGCCGCGAGAACCGCTGTCGCCTGCAGCCGTGAGAGTCGTATGCAAGCTCGAAGGATGCACCGCCGCCGGCGCCCCTCGACCGTTGCGGCCCCTCCCATGCCGGGGCTCGTCGTCAGTGCTGCCCCACCACCACGGGCAGGACGAATGCGGTACGCGCAGAGGACCTGACTCTGCGGCGCAACGTGGTGTAGCGCTGTGAGCGTGTCATGCGGTGACTCTCGTCGGTAGGCTCCATATACAAGTCGTGTCGCGAGAGCTCAGGGCCGCTGCGGCGGTGGGAATTCCGGCGCTGCCGGACACGAGCATCGTGACCGACCAGTAACCGGCGAGGGAGATCGTATCGTCACCAAAGGCGACGTTGAAGCCGGCAGAAGCCGCGGGCGGAGCGATCACCCGGCCCAAGGCCTCGCATCGGGGCGCGCAGTGCGTCGCACAGCGCCTCAGCTCTGGCTCAGAATCCAGTCATTGCAACGTTTTCTCCCTTCTCTCATGAAGCTGCAGGATCGTCTCGAGCCGGAATCCGCCAAGGTCTCATCTCGATAACAACTGTGTGGCGAGGGCATGGCAAGGCTCTGACCGTGGCTCCGGCTGCGGACTCACGCGAGTTCCGATCAGTAGCGATGCTCAGACAATCATGTTCCGAAACGAGACCGGGCTCATGTGTGATGTACGGCGTCACGCGAGTAGATGCTCCCGTTCGACCAAGACCGGCCCTAGGCTTGAACCAGGAGCGATCCGCATTGTGAACCCCGTTCGGGGCCGATCAGGACGTCCGCGCATGCGGGCTCGGTCGGTGTTCGACCCGTGAGTCTGTGCGTCAAGCCCATCAGCCATTGCCATCTTCTGCTGGAACTTCCCACTGAACAGGCCGTGGCTCGGGCGAGTGTGGTGGGTGCGATGCGGCAAGAGCGGAGAGCGAGCCGCCTCCCCACACTCCGCAACAGGCCCTCACGCAGGCCGGATACATGGGAAGAACTTCATGACCGACACCAACACTGGCCCTTCTCGTCCTTCGACGGGGCGGACGGTCCGCTCGGCCTCGACGATCTTTTTCAGCGCCGAGCTCACAGCCCTCATCCGAGAAGATCGCTGCGCCTCATACGGCTCATGCAGCCCACGCAACCGAAGCGCCGTCGCCCTCCCTCCCCTGACCTCCTTCGCGACCCCGCCCTCCGACTCCCCGGAGGATCCCGGAGGACGTCGAGCACGACAACGAGGACGACGACATCGACCTGGCCCCTGCCCGAGGCCGACCCCGAGGACGATGGGGACGACGACTCCGACGACGGCGATCAGGACACCGATGAGGACGAGGTCGATGGTCACGCCCCTTCATCGACGTCGACGAGGACGACGAGGAGGATGGCGACCAGCCGGTCGCCAGCGCCGGAGGAGATCACCTTCGCCGACCTGGGCTTTGCCGGCCGACCTGCTCAAAAGCCGTGACGGATATGGGCTACCAGAACCCCACCGACATCCAGCGCGAGGCCATTCCGGTACTGCTGTCCGGCCGCGACGTCGTCGGCGTGGCCCAGACCGGCACGGGCAGACCGCCGCCTTCGGCCTGCCCCTGCTGGACGCCGCTGAGGCACGTGAGCCCGTCGTTCAGGCCCTGGTCCTGGCCCCCACTCGAGAGCTGGCTCTTCAGAGCGCAGACGCCATTATTGATATGGCGCGGCGCTCGCGCGGACTGGACGTCGTCGCCGCATACGGCGGCGCTCCCCTACGGCCCGCAGATCGGCGCTCTCGGGACGGCGCCCAGGTGGTTGTCGGAACCCCGGGACGCATCATCGACCTCATCGACAAGGGCGCCCCTGGTCCTGGACGACGTGAGGTACTTCGTCCTCGACGAGGCCGACGAGATGCTCCGCATGGATTCGCCGAGGACGTCGAGACGATCGCCGCCTCTCTGCCCGAACAACGACGCACCTCTCTGTTCTCCGCAACCATGCCGCTGGCCATTCAGGCCGTGGCCCGCCAGCACCTGGTCGACCCCATCCGGATCGAGGTCTCCCCTCAGGCCTCCACCGTCGACACGGTCCATCAGACCTACGCAGTCGTGCCCTTCCGCCATAAGATCGGCGCCGTCTCCCGCGTCCTGGCGGTCACCGAGGCGCAAGCCGCCATCGTGTTCGTGCGCACCAAGTCCACCGCGGAGGATGTCGCCATCGAACTGGCGGGCCGCGGGATCCAGGCGGCCGCCATCTCCGGCGACGTGCCCCAGCGGGAGCGCGAGCGCCTGGTCGAGCGCCTGCGCATGGGCACTCTGGACGTGTCAGGCCACCGACGTCGCCGCCCGCGGTCTGGACGTGGACCGCATCGGACTCGTGGTCAACTTCGACGTGCCCCGCGAGGCCGAAGCCCTATGTGCACCGCATCGGCCGCACCGGCCGTGCAGGCCGACACGGTGAGGCCGTGACGTTCCTGACCCCAAGGGAGAAGCGCAACTCCGCCAGATCGAGCGCCTGACGGGCACGAAGCTGGAGGAGATCACCCTGCCCTCCCCCGCCGACGTCTCCTCTCATCGGGCCCGCAAACTTGGATAAGGCCGCTTTGCGACATGGCCGCGGGCGCCCGTCCATGTACCGGAGCTGGTGGAGGCCGGAGCCGAGGAGCTGGGCATCGACGCCGCCGAGCTCGCCTCGACCCTGCTCGCTCTGGCCGTTGGCGATGACGGCCCGCGCCGTCGAGAGGACGACGAGCGTCCGCGCCAGCGCAAACGCCGCGAGGAGCGCCTTGATGCCGAGGGGCACGTTCGTGTCGGCTTCCTTCGAGGGCGGGCGCGACCGCGAGGATCGCGCCGGCAGCAGGAGCAGCAGGGCAATCGCACGGAGGGCAAGTCGGGAGCCGGACGCGGCGGGCGCCGCCATGAGGACGGCACCGGTACCGTCTACCGCATCGAAGTCGGTCACCGCGATCGTGTCCTGCCCGGTGCAATCGTGGGCGCCCTCGCCAACGAGGGCGGAATCTCGGGCCCGACATCGGTAAGATCGACATTCTTCAGTCCTTCTCCCTGGTGGAGATCCACACCCCGCTGAATGAGGAGCAACTGGCCACTATGGGCCGGGCGACATTCAGTGGCCGTGAACTGCGAATCCGCCCCGACCAGGGCCCGGGCCACGGATGGGACCGAGACGACAATCAGCTCGACGCCGCATCGCGCCGTTCCGGTCGGCGCGAGAACTGGCGCAGCGACCGGCGCGATGACCGCCGAGGCGGTAACGACCGCTGGGAGGACCGCGGACGCGGAGGCAACCGCCACGGCGGCCGCTGGGAGGACCGCGGCAACGGCGGTCAGCGCGGCGAGCGCAGCGAACGCCGTGGCGGTCGTTGGGAGGACCGCGACCGCGGAAACCGCCGGGGCAATCGGGGCGGTAATGACCGCTGGGAGGACCGCGGCAACGGCCAGCGCGGAGGCTTCCGACGCAACAACGACCGGGCCCACGCGCCGCACGGACCGGTGGTGACGAGGCTGCGCTGATCCCAGCGAAACGGCTGGTGGCTGGCCCCGCGATCGTGGTGCCAGCCACCAGCCGGCGCACTAGCTGTCCACCGGCTGTCCCTGACTGGGCCGGAACGCGCCCGATCAAGATTCTTCTGCCGGCATCCGCCTGACCAGCCCTTCCAGCGCCGCGCATGCCGCACCAGGAAAATTTTCCAACCCGGAATATTCCTGTGCGCTCGCGGGTTGTCGCCTGTAGAGACAACCGACACGGCATGAAGCCGCTGCCGGAACGGAAGGTACCTGTGATCCCAGCCATCTACCTATTCGCCATCGTCATCTTCGGATTCGCAACCACGCTGCTGCGCCTCCACCGCTCGTCGGCTTCCTGGCAGCCGGATTCGCCCTGGGAGCATCCAGCCTGCCCAATCTCGAGTTCGTCGAGACCCTCGGCGACCCCGGTGTCGCCGTCCTGCTGTTCACCATCGGTCTCAAGCTCAACCCCAGGATCCTCGCCCGCCGTGAGGTGGTCGGCACGGCCGCCATCACCATGCTCCTGCTGACGTCGTTGAGCGCAGCCCTCATCAGCGTTCTGCTGATCCTCGGTCTGGACGTCGACACTGTAACCCCGGCCGGCGCAGTAGCCCTGTGCTTCGCCCTGTCCTTCTCCCTCCACCGTGGTGGTCGTCAAACTACTGGAGGACCGCGATGACGCCGCCTCCCTCTACGGGAGAATCGCAATCGGCGTCCTGGTCGCACAGGATATCGCCGCCGTCGCCTACATGGCCTTCAGCTCCGACGAACCGCCCAGCCCGTGGTCCCTTGCTCTGATCGCCCTGTGGCCCGTCTCCAAGCTCCTCGGCAAGGTGTTGGACCGCATCGATCACCGGGAGATGCGCACCCTGTTCGGCATGTCCATGGCCCTCCTGCCCGGTTATCTCTTGTTCGATCTCCTCGGTCTCGACGGCGACCTCGGCGCACTGATCATGGGAGCCCTATTCGCCTCGCACCCCGCGGCCAAGGAGCTCTCCAGCGCCTTATTCACCATCAAGGAACTCCTTCTGGTGGGATTCTTCCTGTCGATCGGCATGGACGGGATACCCGGCGTCGGAGCCTTCATTCTGGCCGGTGCGCTTCTCCTGCTGCTACCAGCCCGGGCGCTGGTCTACACGATCGTCGTACGCCTCATGCGCATGCGCCGGCGAACCTCAGTCATGACGGGCCTGGGCCATGACGGCCTACAGCGAGTTCGCCCTCATCGTGGTGAGCGTGGCCGTGAAGCACGACTTGCTCGGTGAGGGGCTGGACTGCAGCCGTCTCGCTCGCCCTGGCGATGTCCTTCATCGTGTCCTCCATAGCCAATCACAAGCCCGCCAGACTGGTGCGCTGGATGACCGACCTCATTCCGCACCGGCCCTCCCGCCGGCTGCACCCCGAAGAGCGCCCGGTCAATCTGCTGGGCGTGCGCACCGTTGTCTTCGGCATGGGGAGAGTGGGCCGCGCCACCCTACACCCGGTTGTATGCCGACGGCGAGACCGGCGTACTCGGGATCGACAATGACGCCTCGAAGGTTGAGACCCTCGCCAAGCAGGGGCTTCAACATTCTCGAGGCCGATGCCACCGACCAGGAGTTCTGGGATCGCCTCGACGCCGTCCACGCCACCAAGGCAGTGCTGGCCATGCCAGAGCCGGGTGCCAACGTGCACGTCCTGGAATGGCTCAACCGATCCAGTTTCGAGGGCCGGGTGATCGCCATCGCCACCTTCGATGATGAGGCCGACACCATGCGTCGCGCCGGAGTGGATGCCGTCATCAACATGTACGACGGGCTCGGGGACGCCCTCGCCCAGGCCGTGGAAGCACTGCCCGCCAGTGCCGTCCCGCCCGTTGCTCCCGCCTGCGAGGACATTGTCGCGCCCTCTCACTCTCAGTCGTCGGCTCTCGCCGACTGAGATGCGCTCCCGCTCACTGGTGGGGAGACTCCCGGCTTCTTCGACGTTCCAGACGTTCTAGGTGTACTCGGTCATGAGGTTGGTGACACTCGGCTGATGGGGGGCTGGCCGTCGCAGGCGGTGTGGGGTCGAGTGTAGTTGTAGTGCTCGAGCCAGGGCGCGAGGGCGTCGGCGCGGTGCTGGTTGGAGACGTAGGGCGCTCGGTATGCCCAGTACTCCTGCATGGTGCGGTTGAAGCGCTCGGCCTTGCCGTTCTGCCAGGGACAGTGCGGTCGGGTAGTGATGTGTTTCGCCTCGATGCGGGTCAGCTCGCCCTGGAAGGCTGTGGAGACGGTGTAGTTCTTCGCGTTGTCGGTCATCACCTCGCGGATCTGGACGCCATGGCGGGCGAAGAACTCCGCTGCGGCAGTGAGGAACGCCGCGCAGGTGGTGCCCTCTCGTCAGGCAGGATCTGCGCGAACGCGAGCCGGGAGTGGTCATCGACGGCGACGTGGACATAGTCGAACCCGAGCTTGGTGGACTTCACTCGACCGCGGTTGTGGTCGATCGCGTCGGGACCTTCGACGCGCCAGCCGCCGCCTTCGGGGACGCGGCCGAGTTTCTTTACGTCGACGTGGATCAGATCGCCCGGAGCGTCACGTTCGTAGCGGACCTGGGTGCGCCGTGAGGCGCGCAACGCGATCCCGGTAACTGGGTCCAGCTCGTGCAGCGCCGGAAGGCCGGCCCGGGCGATCAGGCGGGACGCGGTGCGCGGGCTCACCCCGCAGGCCCGGGCGATGTCGTCACGTCCGAGCCGCTCACGACTGCGCAGCTCGACCGCCGCCGCCGCGGTCTGCGCCGGTGTCGCCGATGGTGACGAGACCGACGCGACGACCGGTCTGACAAGCCAGCTTCGCCGTGGGCGCGATAGCGAGTCAGCCAGCGGTGCGCGCACTGACGAGAGACGCCCATCTCCTTCGCGACATGCGAGACGGGACGGCCGGCGAGGACCCGGCGCACGAGAATCAGCCGGCCCTGACAGTGAGCCGCGCATTACGATGGACCAAGAGAAGGCCTCCACTTCGGTGACGTTAGACACCACCAATCGTGGAGGCCTTCTCCCTCACCCGAGTGTCACCAACGTGCTGACCGAGTACATCTAGGCGTTCCTCGAGAACTCAACGAGCCGGATGGCGGCGCATATTCTCAGCGCAGGCCGCTCAGCAGGGGCGACGAGCTCGTCCCAGCGCTCCAGATCGGCTCGCAACGGTCCCAGCACCTCGTGCTCCACGACAGCGTCCGCAGCCTGACGCAGCCGGTCCTCCACTCGCTGTCGGCATCGCCGAGCGCCCACACGAGCCAGTGCCGTTCCCGCGGCCGCGCACAGGGCGCCCAGCGCCAAACCGCCGACGAGCGCCACAGTGGGCCAGGGTACGAGCCCCCACCGCGGCGGCTCCACCATGATGAGCAGGTACTGCCGCACCACGTGCAGCACCACCAACCACGCTCCGCCCACAACGGCCGTCAGCATGAGCAGCCACTGCACCCAGGCCGCCGCATTCCACCACGTGGGAGAGCGCATCTGCTCCAGGTCGACATGCGCAACCGCCCGGTCCAGAGCAGGAGCCAGAGCGCTGGCGCGGCCATCCGATCGCGCCACGACATCCGCTCCGGCCTCCCCGGGAAGGCCGGAGGCGAGCTCTCAGCAGCGGTGGTGTGAGCGGCCGTCCTGAGCGCGCCATCGGCTGCCGGGCCGGCCTGAGGCAATGAGGTGCGCGCCACTGGTCTCCCCGCTGACTGCGGCTCGCCTGAATCGGGACGCCGGCGGGCCGTGGGCAGGATATCGGCCCCCGCGCAGGGCACGCAACGGATCACGGCGGAACCGGGCCAACCAGCGCACAGGCACCAGCCCACCTTCGCGGTCGCGCGCAGCCTCATGGACTCGGCCACCGCCTCGGCCACTACGTCTCGCACCTGCCGCGAGCGCGGCTGCCCTCGCTCAGCGCCTGTTCGTGAGCACCGGCCACAAGGCGCGCTCCACTCGCGTGGTCGAGGTCGAGATTGCGCCAGGCGGATTCGGCGGCGCTGCGCACATCCGCAGCGAGTCGGTCCTCAGCAGCGCGCGCCGTCGCGGCGATTCGACCAATGCGCTCACGCAGCTCCTGGATGCCCTCGCCGGTGCGGGCGCTGACCGCCACCGGCGAGACGCCTATCAGCCCCTCGGCCGCGAGCAAACGGCCCAGATCCCCATCACGGCAGCGCGTGAAGCGTCGTCGAGGCGGTCCACCTGGCTGAGGGCCACCACGGTGACACCGGCGTGGGCGGCCATCGGGGCGATGAAATCGTCGTGGATCACGGCATCGGCGTACTTCTCGGGATCCAGAACCCATACGAGAACATCGACGCGCTCCACCAGGCGGGTAGCAATGCGCCTGTGAGAGTCCTCATCTGAATCGATATCGGGCAGATCCAGCAGCACGGTTGCGGCGCCGATCCCGGCATCGGCGGTCAGCTGGACGCGCTCGTCCACATCCAGCCAGTCCAGCAGCGCACTGGTCCTGCCCGCCGCTGACGGCCCGATACCGGCGGGGGAGCGCCGCCAGGGGCGGGTCGTGGTAGGGTCGGGTGACCGCAGTGCGCGCAATCCGGGTACCGGCCAGGGCGTTGAGCAGGCTCGACTTGCCCGATCCGGTGGCGCCCAGCAGTGCCACGACGACCACGCCCGGCGCCAGTCGGCGTCGCTGGTCCGCGCTTTCCAGGACCGCACGTGCCGGAGCCATCGCCTCAGGGCTTACGAGGCCCTCCCCGAGCTCGACGGCCCGCTCCAGGTCGGCCAGCCGTGCATCCAGGTCGTGACCGGCCGCAACACGCGCCCGCCGCGCGGTGGTCGTCTCGAAGCTGGCTGTCGGCACAGCGCCTGATCGCTCGCCCGCGCGCGGCTCATCGGTCGTGTCCTGACACGCCTGGGGAACAGATCACTGCTCCTATTAACAGGGACGAGCCGTTTTGCTGAGACGCGGACATCGCGAGTCACGGCTTCCGAACATGCTCAATGCTGGTTCGCAGCTCCTCTCCGTTGGCACCGGCTGAGACAGGGTAGAGACGAAGACCTCAACGAGTGAGTTCAGGAAGGCCTCCATACGCGCGGTCAGGGCGTCGCGGGCGCGCACCGTCATCGTGCGCATGGCCTGGTCGCCGAAAACGGCTTCCAGAAGGCGCTGGGCCAGGAGCGCGGTTCCACCGGCCACCCCGATCTCGCCACCGGTCAGTCCGCCGGTATGGGCGAAGACGAGGATCATGAGAGCCACGCCGGCACCGTTGACGCCAGAGCGACAGCAGTCGGGCGGTCAGACGCTTGTCTCGCGCCCTCGGCACGGATGAGCGACAGAACGTCGCCTTGCCAGTCGTGCACCAGGGCGGCCGCATCGGCCATCAGCCCTAGCGTCAGTAGGCAGGGTCGCTCAGGGCCGTGGCCAGCTGGTCGGGCGCCGTGGCGGCACGACGCCACGCCCGTTCGGTCTCCAGGGTCATGCGCTGCGCCTCGGCGATCAGGAGAGCCACCAGGAGGATTCGATGGCCTCCTCCGCACGTGCCGCCGGGAGCAGGCCTGCCTCTCAGGGCAGCGGTCAACCGGTCGCGCAGTCGTCCCGATCTGAACCTCCAGGCTGCGCAGAAGCTCACCGGTACCAACCAGTTCCTGCCAGCGCGCCAATACCTCGCCGCGCAGCATCTGGCCGTCAGCTACAGCCGCCTCCAAGCGTTCCAGCGCCTCGTGGCCCGCCGTGTGAGCCAGGTCGGCCAGCTCGGCGCATTCGGCGGTCTGGGCGTCGAGTTCGGCCGCCAGCGAGCCTGTCTGCGCCAAAGCCGCATTCAGCGCGCCCGACAGGGTTCGCCGAGCCACTTCTTTGCGGGCCTCCTGATCAGCGGCCAAAACCGCCGAGCCAGCTGCGCAGTGGTGCGACGACGGCTTCGGGCAGGAAGGCCGTCAGTATCCAGACCGACCTCGGGGATGGTGAAGATCGGCGCATCTGCGAGGCGCGCATCCGTCAAGCGACGGCGCAGGTCGGCCTCGACATCGGGTCCCGCGCCGTCGGGCACGCGGTCCAGGACGACTGCGGTCACCACATCGCGCTCAGCGGCGGCGCGCAAGTGCTCCCAGGGACGGCGTCGGCGTAGCGAGACGCGGTGGTCACGAAGATCCACAGATCGGCGCCGGCCAGCAGGGTGGCGGCCAGCGAGCGGTTCTCCTCCACGACGGAGTCGATATCAGGGAGCGTCCAAGAGCGCCAATCCCGCGGGAAGGGCGGCGCAGGAGCGGATCTCGACCTCGCGCGGGGTATGGGCGCCGGCCGGACTGACGCCGGCGTCCTCGGCCACGCGCACCCGGGCGAGCGAGCCCAGGACGCGATCGCCGTCGAACCACGGCTCGTCGCCCGGGGCGTGCAGCAGCAGCGGGCGACGCGTGGTGGGACGGATAGCGGAGGCGGCAGCGACGTGCCTGCGCGCCAGGGAGCACACGAGAGTGGACTTGCCGGCACCGGTGGAGCCGCCGACCACCGCCAAAAGCGGTGCGTCAATGCTGGTCAGGCGCGGCAGGACGTAGTCGCCGAGCTGATCGCGGATCAGCCGGGCGCGGTCTCGCGCATGGGCGGTACTCGGCAGAGCGCAAGGCAGAGCGAGTCCGTCGAGCGCATGCTGCGGGCTCAGCAGCGCACCGCCGGCTGTGGGAGCCCCGGCCCGGCTGCGCTCACGGTTCGGGTGCCCGCGGCGCTGGAGGGGTCGGCGGCGAGCAGAATCTGGGGAGCGAGGTCCGCCTCGTTCGCGGGACTCCACGTCGCGGGGTCGGCGTCGATCTGCTCGCCGGAGCGTATGTCCTTGACCGAGTCGGACTCGGCTACCGGCTCCCGGGGAACCAGACGAAGGGGATGCCGCGCTTGTCGGCGAACCTGATCTGCTTGCCGAACTTGGCGGCCGTGGGGCGACGTCGGCGGCGATGCCGCGCTCCCGCAGGGCGTCGGCCACGGCATCGGAGACGGCTCGGTGCTCCTCGTCGGTCACGGCCACGAGCACGGCTGTGGGCACCGCCCGGGTCACCTCGATCAGCCCGGCCCCCATGACGCGGGACAGCAGACGCGACAGGCCGACGGAGATGCCCACGCCCGGGAAGGTCCGCTTGCCGTTGGAGGCGAGGGAGTCGTAGCGCCGCCGGAGCACACCGAGCCGAGGTCCTCGTGCCCGGCCGATGAACGACTCGTAGACGGTGCCGGTGTAGTAGTCCAAACCGCGAGCGATCTTCAGGTCGGCCACGATGGCGCCCGGACGACGACGGGCGGCGACCCGCAGCAGCGATTCCAACTCGTCCAGGCCTGCCAACAGGAGCGCACTGGGCTCGGCTCCATCCAGGGCGGCCAGGACGCGGGCGCGCAGCTGATCGGGGTCGGTACCGGTCATGGTGGCCAGGCCCAGGGCGGCCTCTGCCTGGGCGCGCGTGATGCCGACGGTCTCGACGAGTTCAACGGCGACGGCGTCGGTTCCGATCTTGTCGAGCTTGTCCACCACGCGCAGCACCTCGACGAGCGCGGTCGTCCTCGATACCCACGGACTGGTAGAAGCCCTGGGCGACCTTGCGGTTGGACACGTGGATGGTGATGGCCGGGATCGGGAGGGGCGGACAGGGCCTCGTGCATGATCAGGGGACTTCGACGTCGTAGTGCAGGGGGCAGGGCCCCGTCGCCGACGACATCGATGTCCACCTGGTAGAACTCGCGGAAGCGGCCCTCCTGGGGGCGCTCCCCGCGCCAGACCTTCTGGATCTGGTAGCGCTTGAAGGGGAAGTGAAGGATACCGGCGTTATCGATGACATAACGCGCGAAGGGGACGGTGAGATCGAAGTGGAGACCGAGCTGCTTTTCGGCGGGATCCGCCTCGCCGGCTTCCCTCGGGACCGCCCTGCAGGCGGGACAGGAGATAGACCTCCTGGAGGTCTCGCCCTTCCTGGTCAGTTCGGTCAGCGGCCTCGACGGCGCGGGTCTGGATGCCGCTGAAGCCGTGAAGCTCGAAGGTACGGCGCAGGATGTCGATGAACTGCTGTTCGACCACGCGGCCCGCAGGGAGCCACTCGGGGAAGCCGGAGAGCGAGGAGAGTGCCTGTCGTGCCTGTGCGGAGTGCGCCATGGGCGTCATCCTCTCACGACGACCGAATCTGCGGTCCTCCGGCCGTCAGACTCACGCGTGCCGGTCTCCCCCGCGCACCTTGGCCTCGGCCAGATAGGGATTGGCGTGGTGCTCATGGGGCCATGGTGGTCGCTGCGCCGTGCCCGGGGAGGAGAACCGTTTCGGGACCGACGGCCGAGGCGAGGAAGCGGAGTGTGGCCCACATCTGGACCTGGTCGCCCCCGGGCAAGTCGGTAGCGGCCCACTGAGCCCTTGAAGATGACGTCGCCGTCCAGAGCGACGGGTAGTCGTGCTCCTCCTCGGCCACGGACGGGTCGTCCTCAACGGCCTCGGCCTCGTACAGCAGTGCGTTGTCCGCCAAGGGGGCGTTGAGGAAGAACAGTGTCGAGCCCTCCGAATGCCCCGGCGCGGGGATGGCGCGCACAGCGACACCCGGCACGAGCTCGACGGCCTGGCTGAACGCCTCGCCGGGGACGTCACGGATGTCGCCCGGTTTCCGCCAGGGGTTTCGGCCAGGTCGGCGAAGGTCATGCCGTTCGCACTGATGCCCGTAGCCGCGTCCGGGTCCTCGAGACGGTAGCGATCGGGCTCGGGGATGTAGACCGGCACGGACACGGCGGCGTCAGCAGGATCTTCAACGGCCAGCAGGCCCTCCGCGTGAGCGGCCTCGATGAGAGCGGCGGTGTCCCACACGTGATCGGCGTGCCCGTGGGTCAGGAGCACCGCGCCCAGGGTGAGGCGGTTCGAGCAGCAGGGCGAGCGCGCCGCGCACCGCACCGGCCCCAGGGGTCCCACGACCAGGGCGGGGCCAGTCCCGGCTCCGGGCGCCAGGACATAGCAGTTCGCGGCGAAGACAGGGGCGATCGTGCGCTCGAGGATCATGGGACCCACCCTACCGGGACTGCCCTCGCGACGTCCCGGCCCGCCGCGGGCCGCTCTCCTCTCCCATCAGGCGCAGCCGAGGTCCATCCCAGTGGTCGATGAGCCAGCGGTCGTGACTGGCCACGAGCAGGGTGCCGCCCCAGGCGGTCAGCGCCGCCTCAGCGCCTCCATGGTGTCCAGATCGAGATAGTTGGTGGGCTCGTCGACAATGAGCACCTCGGGGGCGGCCGCGACCGCCGCGGCGAACTGGGCGCGGCGCTGGTTGCCCGCAGACAGCTCGCCCAGGCACCGGGACCAGTAGGCGGGATGCAGGATGCCGGCACCAGCCTCGCCAATGCCCGAGGCCCACGTCCTCCCCAGGCCGGGGTCGCCGGGGCGCGGCAGCCGCTGGGGATGACGGCGACGCCTCCGGAGACGGTCAGCGCGCCGGTGGACTCGGCGGTGGGCGGAGAGCCGGTGGCGACCCAGCGCAGGAGGGTCGTCTTGCCGCAGCCGTTGGGGCCGGTGACCAGCAGGTGCTCTCCGGCGCTCAGGTCGACGGGTCACTGGAGCCAGGCGCCCCGGGACGTGGGCCTCGCGGACTGCGACCGCCAGGCGCTGCCGCTGCGGGCGACGACCCGAGGCAGATCCAGGCTGAGGCGGTAGGAGCGGGGCGGCGGACCTCGACGGCGCCCAGCGCCCCAGGCGCCGGTCGTCGTCCCGGCGGCGGCGCGTCGAGGCTGCGAGGTGCGGTCCGCATAGAACTTCTTGGCCATTCCGCCCTCAGTGCGGGCTCCGTGGTGGTGCGCGGTGCCATAATGCCCGATGGTCTCGGACTCGCGGCGGTGGCGGGCAAGAGCGCGCTTGTCCTCCTGCTGCGAGGCGTGGATGCGCTCGTGGGAGGCGCGAGCTCGGGCCTTGTTCTGCAGGTAGTCGGTCGGCGCCGGCGCAGCGCTGGATCCCCGGACGCGACCGCCCCGGTGGCGGTCAGGAGATGCCGCCAGGGCGATGTCCAGGTCGAGAACGCAGGTGGCGACGTCGTCAATGAAGGCGCGGGTCGTGACTGGCCAGCAGGACAGGGCCCTCCCAACCACGCAGCGCGGCCGTCGATATGCGACGGCCTCGTCGTCGAGGTGGTTGGTCGGCTCGTCCAGGACCAGCACAGCGGGACGGGTGAGCAGGGTGGCGGCGAGTGTGAGACGGCCGCGCTGGCCGGGTGAGAGCGTGGTCAGCCGACGGGTGCGGGCATCAGGACCGCTCAGGGTCCCGAGCCCGAGGCTCACGAGCGTCTCCTCGATACCGGGCCTCCAGGCTCCACGCGTCCACCGCTGTCATGGCGGCGAGCAGTTCGTCGTAACTGCGCGCGAGGGCGTCGTCCTCGGGAGCGGCGGCCATACGCTCGGCGACCGTCTGGAAACGTGCTGTCAGGGAGCGCACCGATGCAGTAGCGGCGTCGAGGTAGTCGCCCACGCTCCCGACCGTAACAGCGGCATCGGGGACGGGTGTGAGCAGCGGGGCTTGAACGGTGCCGGAGTCAGGGACGAGGCTGCCCGCCACCAGGCGCAGGAGGGTCGTCTTGCTCGCAGCCGTTGGGGCCGACGAGGCAGGCGCGCTCACCTTCGGCAACGGTGAGGGTGACGCCGTCGAGAAGCGGCTCGGAGGTGAAGGAGAACGACACGGACGTCAGTCGGATCGCGGGCACGGAGCATCCTGCGGTGTGTGCAGCTGGGACGGTCTGGTCAGGATGCTCACGCGGCCATGGCACCGAAGTTTATATGACGCGACCGCCTCGGGCGGGCCGTATTACCAGGTAGCTACCAGGTACCAGCAGGGGGGCATCGGGAGCGAGTGCCGCCTCAGCCGGGCTGCGGGATCGTGATCCTCTCAGGCCCCTGAGCCGGAAGAGGAGGCGGTCCCGGGCGCGGAGCCTCACCGGGCGGTCCCACGCACCGCGCCGAGCACGTAGAGTGGTGGTCATTGCTGTCATCCCGCAGCAGAACACTCCCGGCAACGCCGGGCGCGAACGGAAATGGCCGGAGGCTCCTCCGGATCCACCCCGTCAATTCATGAAGGAGCACACGTGACCGAGAACGCAGCCCGACACCGCCCTGGATTCCACCGCTACGTCAGCGAAGGAGACTTCCTCCGCCATTGCCGCGGCCGCCACCGAGGCCGAGCCGACCCGCGAACATGACGCCGAGCAGGCATCCGAGACCAATCCAGCCTCGACCGCCTCGTCCGTCGATGACACGACCACCACCGAACCCGCTGACGAAGCGGCGGACCAGTCTGCTACTGAGGCTGCTGCGTCTGCCGAACCTGCCGACTCTACAGAGCCCGCCCAGTCCCACGCTGAAACAGCGAAGCCGCTGCGCGGCCCTCCGAGCCGCAAGCCGACTCCGGCTCGCCCCACAACCCCAACCAGGCTGCACCTGCGAAGGGGCCGACGCCGGCCACCGCGCCGGCTGAAACGGAGGTCGACCCCCAGGAGGCGATGGATGCCGCCAAGTGGGGCCGTGTCGACGGCGAGGGGAGGGTCTACGTCCAGGACAACGGCGCTGAACGCGAGGTCGGTCAGTTCCCCGACGCACCCGTCGCCGAGGCCATGGCCTTCTACGTACGGCGCTTCCTGGACCCAGACCACGGTCGATCTATTCGCCACTCGACTGCCGCAGCTGAGCGTCCGGGAGATCGACTCGACCTTGAAGTCGATCGAGCAGTCCCTGACGGAGCCCGCCGCCGTCGGCGACCTGGATGGTCTACGTGCTCGTTTCTCCGCGCTCAAGTCCGTCGCCGCCGAGCGCCGGGAGGCGGTCGCCGCCGAGCGCGCCGCCGCCAAGGAGCAGGCCTTGAAGGATCGCACAGTGATCGTCGAGCGCGCCGAGGCCATCAGCGCCCAGGACCCCGCCCGCACCCAGTGGAAGAGCTCGGGCGCCGAACTGCGCGAGCTGTTGGAGAAGTGGAAGGAGGCCCAGCGTCGTGGACCACGTCTGGACCGCCCGGTCGAAGACGGGTTGTGGAAGCGCTTCAGCCATGCACGCACCGCCTTCGATCGCCACCGCCGTCAGTTCTTCAGCGAACTCGATGCCAAGCAGGCGCAGGTCAAGGTCGCCAAGGAGGCTCTCATCAAGCGCGCCGAAGAGCTCTCCGGCTCCACGGATTGGGCGGGGACGTCGGCGAAGTACCGAGGCCTGATGGAGGAATGGAAGAAGGCGGGCCGCGCCTCCCCAAGGAGGACGACGCTCTAGTGGGCTCGTTTTCCGCGCCGCTCAGCAGGTCTTCTTCGATGCCCGCCGGGCCAAGGATGCGGCCACTGACGCCGAGTACGCCGAGAACCTCAAGGTCAAGGAGGCGCTCATCGTCAAAAAGCCGAGGGGCGCTCCTGCCGGTCAAGAACGTCAAGGCCGCCAAGAAGGCCCTGCGTCCGATCCAGGACGCATGGGGGAGGCAGGGCCGCGTCCCGCGCTCAGCCCTGCGCCGCATCGAAGGCCGCATGCGTGCTGTCGAAGACGCGATCACGCGAGGCCGAGAACGCCGAATGGCGCCGTACCGACCCGGAGACCAAGGCGCGCGCCGAGGGTCTGGCCGGTCAGCTCGAGGACTCGATCGCCGCATTGGAAGGATCTAGCGACCGCCACGGCCGCGGACGACGCCAAGAAGATCGCCGAGGCCGAGGCGGCGCTCACCGCACGGCGCGCTTGGCTCGAGCAGGTACGGCGCTCCGCCCGCGCCTGAGGCCGAGCCGCTCGACTTCTCGACTGCTCATTTTCCGCCGGGTCCTTCCCGACGAGACCGCGAAGAAGCAGCCCTCTGAGGTGACGCCCCTGAGACTGTGCGACCGGCAGCGACCGGCAGCGGTCTCAGGGCGTCGTCGCGACGCCCACGGCTCTTTGCGGCTGATGACGAGGGCCACCGCATCGCTTACCTACGTTTGCGTACGTACGCGCATACGCAGATTCCATCCCTGGCCGCCCCTGGCCGCATCAGCGAAAGCAGCGAACTTGTCCACAAGCCCGCTCCCGGCTAGCACGGGGTGAGCGGACAGATCCACCATGACGTCATGGCCCTGCCTCTGCATCCTGGACCGCCTGTACCCTCTGCCGCCTCCGCAGCGGGCCGCTCGCACCGTCCGCCAAGCTCCTCGCGAGACGTGAGCGCACGCACGATACTGTCCCGTCTCCGGCCCCGCGCCTTCGATCCCGCTCTGGGCCCTGTGCACTCCGAGAGCTGACGGTACCGCAATGCCACGGGCTCGATGAGCTGCTCTTCGCACGCACGGGCATGATCACGATGCCTCGCGATCTGCTGCGGACCGCTGGTGCGCGTGCCCGGGCTCTGGCCTCCGTCGTGCCCGATGGCGGCATCATCTCCGGGGAATCAGCCATATGGGTGCATCTGGGAGAAGCCGCCCCGCACGATTCATGTGGCGCACCCCGATCATCGCGGCCGCACCCAGGGCAATCGACTCACTCCCGCATGCTGATACCACCGCGAGGAGGTCGAAATCGTCGGCAGCATGCCCTGCGCCACACTTGCACGCGCGGTCGTCGATGTGGCCAGAACCGCCCGCCCGTGCGTGCAGTCGAGGTCCGTGCTTCAGGCCCGCGATGCCGGGCTGAGCAGCAACCGTCTGAGAGTCGCGCTCCTGACCTGCCAAGGCGCATCGCGTCGAGGCGGACCTCGCGTCCGGCACATTATCGACGCCCTCGACAGAATCGGCATACTGCCGCAGCCCCACGTGCGCCGGAGTCGTCCCCAGCACCGGGTCTCAGGGTCTGATGACGTCGCGCAGTCGTGGAGGTGGTGCGACGCGCCTCGAAGACTCCGTCGATACGCCGCAAGGAGGACAACGTATAGTCAAGATGTCCCGCCTCGGCCAGCTCGACGACGAAGCGCGCCGTAACCACGCGGTCGCGCGACGTGCCGATGGTGGCGCTCTGCGAGATCGACATGATTGTCCGCCAGAACCCTGGTGATGTCCGCCAGCGGCCCCCGCGATCCAGAGCCTCGAGCTCGACCTGGACGAGGTAGGCGCTTGGGCGTGCTCGGCCCAGCGCACCGATAGCAGGCGCTCGGGCTCGTGCTTGAGCTGATCGACGTTATGGCAGTCGCTTCTGGTGCACCGATATGCCCGAGCCGCGGGTGATGAAACCGATGATGGGGATCCCCGGGCATGGGAGTGCAGCACCGGGCCAGTTTGACGTAGACATCGCCCGCGTCCATGCCTTCCACGATGACACCGGCGTCAGCCATCCTGGGACGATGACGCGACCTGGTGGCCTTAGTCGGCAGGATCCCCTCCGCGAGGGTCTCCTCTGCGCCCGCCTCTCCGCCCATGGCGTTCACAAGAGTGTCGACAACATGCTGAGCGGAGACGTGCCCCTGGCCGACGGCCGCATGCAGGCCATCGATGTCGCCCTTATCCAGGGTCTGAGCCACGTCCATGAGCGAGTCGTGACTCATGATCCGCTGGATCAGCAGGTCCTTCTTGCGCATGGCGCGGGCGATCGCGCTCTTGCCCGCCTCGATCGCCTCCTCCCGGCGCTCCTTGAGAACCAGGATCGGGATCTTGTTGCGAGCCCGCGTCGAGGCCCACGAACGTCAACCGGTCCCGGCTGGGGCCGGCGCCCTGAGCCTTGGATGTGAAGACTTCGACAGTGTCGCCATTCTCGAGTCTGGTGTCCAGCGGCACGAGGCGGCCCTGTTGACGCGCGCGCCCACAGTGCGGTGCCCGACCTCGGTGTGCACGGCATAGGCGAAGTCAACCGGGGTGGAGGCGCTCGGCAGCGCCAGAACATCGCCCTTGGGGGTGAAGGGCACGAGACCCTGGGCTACCGGCCATCTCGTGGCGCAATGAATCCAGGAGACTCTGCAGGGGTCCTGCGTCTCCTCTGCCGTCGACAGAGCTGGCGGGAGCCATCCCATATCCCCGGCGTCGGAGTCTCCGGGAGCGCCGCCCAGCGAACTGGGCCCGGTGGCATTCGGGTCTTCCTTGTACTTCCAGTGAGCGGCCACCCCGTACTCGGCCATGCGGTGCATCTCCGCTGTGCGGATCTGAATCTCCACCGGCTTTGCCGCCCGGGCCCACAACGGTGGTGTGCAAGGACTGGCAGAGGGTTGAACTTGGGAACCGCGATATAGTCCTTGAACCGCCCGCTCATCGGGGTCCATCTGGAATGCAGAGAGCCGAGAACGGCATAGCAGTCCTGAACAGAGTCCACGATGACGCGCACCGCCACCAGATCGTAGATGTCGTCGAACTCCTTTCCCCGCACGATCATCTTCGGTAGATCGAGTAGTAGTGCTTCAGCCGCCCGGTGACGGTGCCTTTGATCTTGCTGATGCGCAGATCCTCCTCGATCTGGAGGCGGACCTGCCTGCAAGTACTCCTCACGGGCGGGAGCCCGCTCGGCGACCATGTGCTCGATCTCGTCGTAGACGCCCGGGTACAGCGCTTTGGAAGGAACGATCCTCCAACTCCACTTGATGGCATTCATACGCAGCCGGTGAGCCAATGGAGCGTAGATCTCCAGGGTCTCCTTGGCCTTACGAGGCGCGTTGTTCGCCGAGACGTACTTCCAGGTGCGGGCGTTGTGGAGGCGATCGCCGAGTTTGATCACACAAGCACGCAGATGTCTTTGGACATGGCGACGATCATCTTGCGGACCGTACTCGGCCTGAGCCGCATCCCCGTACTGGAGTTTGTCGAGCTTGTGACGCTATCGACCAGGAGAGCGATCTCGTCGCCGAGTCGCCGCGCAGCCTCTCCAGGGAGTAGTCGGTGTCCTCCACGGTGTCGTGCAACAAGGCAGCGGCCAGGGTCTGCGGTGTCATGCCGAGCTCTGCCAGGATGGTCGCCACCGCCACCGGATGGGTGATGTACGGCTCCCCGGACTTCCGCTTCTGACCGGCATGAGCCTTCTCGGCCACCTCATAGGCCCGCACGATGAGACTGGTGTCGGCCTTGGGGTGGTTGGCCCGCAGCGCTCGCATACAGCGGCTCGATGGCCGCAGGCGTCGCATGCCCCGTGAGCCGAACCACGCCAGACGGCTGCGGACGCGCGACCCCGGGACTACGGTCTGCCCGCCGCCGTCGCTGCTCTTGGTCTCGGTCATGACCGGATCATAGCCACCAGGCGGGCTGCGTTCTGAACGCCTCAGCCTTGCGAGTCGCCGCGCGCCCCATGAACAGAGGAGCCGACACAGCTGGACTTGGCTGTCGACTTCCTCCGACGCCCGACTACCGGGTCGTCAAAAGCGTTCTCACGCGGCATCGAAGGTGACCACGGAATCGATCGGACGTCCCGAAGCTCCCGACCGCCGAGCCCAGTGAGTTCCAGAAGCATGCAGATGGCCTCGATCGAGGCACCGGCCTGTTCGAGCAGTTCGATCGAGGCGGAAGCCGTTCCGCCGGTGGCCAGGACGTCGTCGATGACCAGCACGCGCTGGCCGGGCACAACCGTGTCCGGACGGACCTCCATCCGGGCGGTCCCGTACTCCAACGTGTAGTCGACGCCGATGACCGGTCCGGGCAGCTTGCCTACCTTGCGGACGGTGATCATGCCGATGCCCAGACGCACGGCCAAGGGGGCGGCGAGAATGAAGCCGCGCGACTCCAGACCGGCCACTGCATCGACCCGGCCGGCGTAATGAGCCGCCAGGCCCTCGATGAAGGCGCCGAAAGCCCGCCCATCGGCCAGCAGCGGAGTAATGTCCCTGAACAGGACCCCGGGTTGGGGAAGTCCGGCACCTCGCGGAGGTGATCCATGACGAGCTGGGTCAGCTCGGGCGGCAAGGTGGGGCGATTCGTCATGAGCGCCTGTTCTTCCTCTTCGGCTGCGCGGAGACACCCAGGTGATGCCCTGGGACGAGGGGCGAGGCCGCCGGTGCGCAACAATCGCGGCCAGGGGCCTCGTCGTCGTCACCCGCCTGGGTGACGCGCTGGGCACGAGCGGCCTCGACGCGCTTGGCCTGCTCGACAATGCTCTTCTCGCGGCTGCGCAGATCGACGAGCAACGGCGTGGCCAGGAAGATCGAGGACAGCGTTCCCGCAATCATGCCGATGAACAAGGTCAGCGCAATGTCCCGCAGGGTGCCCGCACCCAGGATGAAGGCGCCGACCACCAGCAGCGAGGCGACGGGCAGCACGCCCACCACCGAGGTGTTGATCGAGCGGATGAAGGTCTGGTTGACCGCGAGGTTGGCCAGCTCGGCGTACGTCGAGCGCGTCTGCGCCTCGTAGTGCGAGAGTGTTCTCACGGATCTTGTCGAAAACGACCACCGTGTCGTACAAGGAGTACCCCAGGATGGTCAGCACGCCGATAATGGTGGCGGGAGTGACCTCGAACCCTGAGGCGGCGTAGATGCCGATGGTCACGATGATGTCGTGGCTGCAAGGCGAGCAGGGCGGCCGCCGCCATCTTCCATGTGCGGAAGTAGATCCAGATGAGAGCCCCGACGAGCAGGAAGAAGATCACCAGACCTCGCGCAGCCTTGCTGGTCACATCTGCGGACCAGGTCGGACCGATGGTGGTGGCCGACGCTGCCCGAATCCACGCCGTATGCGGTGGCTAGAGAGAGGCCCAGTTCGTCGAGCTGGGCCTTGTCCAGCTCATTGGTCTGAATCCGTACGGATGAGGGCCCCCATCGTGGTGACGCTCGAACCCGAGGACAGGTCTTTATCGGCCAGTACATCGTTGCCCGGCCCTCCGAGGGATCGGCCACCCCGGTGACGGTGACCTCCGAGCCGCCCTTGAAGTCGATGCCCGGGTTGAGTCCGGGCTTGACGACGAGAACAGCGGAGAGGGCGATGACGACGATGGCGATGGTGTACCAGATGCGCCGTTTGGCGATGAAGGGCAGAGAGGTCTTGCCCGAGTAGAGATCATTGCCCAGCGCGGCGAGGGAGATCACTTCGTCTCACCGTCCTTTCCGGTGGTGGAGTCGACATCCACGGCAATGCTCGTCCGGCGCATCCGCCTGAGCACCGTCGGCGGAGACTCCCTCCTCCTCGGCAGCCGTCCTCCTGCGCGCCTCGGCCTTGCGCCGGGCCAGAGAGCCCACGGCGGAATCGATGACGGCCTCGCGGCCCTTTCCGTAGGCGGCTGAACGCGCCCCGAGATGCTCAGGATCCAGGCCCGATAGGCGTGCCCTTCACCGAAGAACGCGAAGCGCAGGATCCAAACCATCATCGGGTGGGTGAACAGGATGATGACCGCCAGGTCGACCACCGTGGTGACGCCCAGGGTGAAGGCGAATCCCTGCACACCGCCCACAGCCAGGAAGTACAGCACGACGGCGGCCACCAGGTTGACGGTGTCGGAGACGATGATCGTCTGCCGGGCGTGCTTCCAGCCCTCGTCCACGGCGGCCACCAGGGTGCGTCCGTTACGGACCTCATCGCGCACGCGCTCGAAGTAGATGATGAAGGAGTCCATCGTGATGCCGATGGAGATGATGAGCCCCGCCACACCGGCCAGGGACAACCGGTATCCCATCGACCAGCTCAGGAGTGCGATCGCCAGATAGGTGCCGGCAGCCGCGACGATGAGGGAGGCCACGGCGACCACGCTCAGTCCGCGGTACTGCCACGCCAAGTAGACGATGATGAGGGCGAAGCCGATGAGCCCGGCGATCAGACCGTTTCGCAATTGTTCGGTGCCCAGAGTGGCCGAGACCTGCTGCTCGACTGAACGGTGAAGCTCAGCGGCAGAGATCCGAAGGACAGCTGATTGGCCAATGTGTTGGCCTGGGCCTGAGTGAAGTTGCCGGTGATCTGGACGCGGCCGTCGGTGATGGCACTGGTGACATCCGGATTGAACCCCGAGGACATGATGGTCAGCCCGTCCAGAACGATGGCGAACTGGGCCTTCTGCGAATCCGGGGACTGTCCGTTGGGCTGACCGCTGGAGGCGGCCGCCGCCTTATCGCGATAAGCGATGAGACGCTCCGAAACCTCTGAGAATTCCTCGGTGCCCTCGGCGTTGAACTCCAGGGAGACGACCCACTTGTTGGTGGTCGTTCTCTGGCTGGTGGTCTCAAGCCGGAGGCGGCGTTGGCGATATCCGTTCCCGCGATGTCAGCGGGGACCGAGGATGTACGCCTGCCCTGTGCCGTCCTTGTCGCAGGAGATCACGGCCTTGGCGGGGTCTTGCGTTTCGCCGGTGAGATTGTCCGACGCCGTGCAGTCCATCATGTAGGCGTCGTAGATCATCTTCTCGCTGATCCACGAGTCCGAGGAATGTCCTCCGATGTCGCCGGCAAGGGATCCTCGCTGATGGTCCCGTCACCATTGGCATCCGAGACCTGCGTGGCGACCTCCTCCGCAGTGACGGGAGTCGGCTCGGCGCTCGGAGCATCGGTGGCCTCGGCGGCAGGATCAGCGGGCGCCTCAGTCGGATCAGCGGGAGCATCGGTCTGCTCGGCCTCGCCTCAGCGGGCGCCTCGGTCTGCTCGGTCTGCTCCGCCTCGCCCTCGGCCGGTGCCCCACTCGGCTCGACCTCGGCAGGGAGCTCTCACTCGCCGCATCATCCGCAGTGGGCGACGCGGTGGCCTGGGCGATGCGCTGGTTGAAGTTGTCCGCGAGTGAACTCGCACTTCCCTGAATGATCCGGATGACCGGCCGGAAGTAGAGCACAGCAGAGGTTCGCACGAGCTCGAGCGTGTCCTGACTCGATCCCGGCAGCGAGACCACGATGTTCTGCCCGCCCTGGCGGGAAAGTCTGCGCCTCGGCGACGCCGGAGGCGTCGACACGCTGTCGAATGATCTCGATGGCCTGGTTGACATCCTCATCGGTGATCTCGGAGCCGTCGGACGTCGTGGGCGTCAGGATGATCTGCGTGCCGCCCTCGAGATCCAGCGCCAGGCCCGGGGTCATTGACGTGCGGCCGGTATAGGCGCCGGCGTAGAGCCCGCCGAAACCGATCACAATGATGAGAAGCAGCATCAGAAGGCGGCGCCCCGGATGCTTCGTCTGCTTGGTGGACACGCGGTCCCTTCCTCAGGAGGTGGTGCGGCTCATGCCGCTCAGAATATGTCTGGTGCGTTCAGGCCCGCGAAGCCTTGTCGTCGGCTTCGTCAGCCTTGTCGGCCTTTTCAGCCTCTTCGGTTTCTTCGGCAGCCCCGGCCTCATCGGAGGCGTCAGTCGGGTCAGCAGCCGGATCAGCAGTCGAGTCAACATCGTCAGCCTTGTCCATGACCTCGCCCGTTTCGGCGTCATCGACCTCGTGGTCGGCCGCTTCGGCATCCTCGGAGTCATCGGACTCGGCGGCGAAGGGCGGCTCCTCCGCCTCGATGATGGCGGACTTGGCCCACAGCGACTCATCCCCGAGCGGGGTGGCGAGGGTCACGACGTCACCGCTGACCTCGACCACCGTGCCGTAGAAGCCTGCGCGCGTACGCACCCAGTTCCCCGGAACGAGCGCCTCGTTGGTACGACGCTCCTGCTCGGCGAGCATCTTCTTCGCTGCGCACGCGAGAAACGAGACAGGCCCCAGAAGACGAGCAGCATGATGGCGAATATGACGAGCATCCGACTATCCATGAACGGCGACTTTCGTTTGTTCGAGAGATCCTCTTGTCAAGAGGAACGACCGTGCAGAGTCTAGGCCACCGGGCTGCGCGGTCGCGGTGAGACATGACCGCTACGATCACGGGACAGCCTCACCATACGGGAACGGCGGTGAGGAGGTGAGGATCGGTCTGCCGCGTCACTCTGAGATCACTCTCATCACTCTCATCACTCTGATTCACTGCGCTCAGGTGAACAGAACCCCTTCGGCGGGCGGTCTCATCCCCATGTGCTCGTAGGCCGCCGGCGTCGCCATGCGGCCTCGGGGCGTGCGCACGATCAGTCCCTCGCGGAAGAGGAACGGCTCAGCCACGGTCTCGATGGTCTCGGGCTCCTCCCCACGCTGACCGCCAGCGTCGTCAGCCCCACCGGGCTTCCGGAGAAGCGGGAGCACAGAGCCTCCAGGACCGAGCGATCGAGGCGGTCCAGGCCCAGGGCATCCACCTCGAAGACCTCCAGGGCGCCGCGGGCGGCCTCCAGGTCCAGACGCCCCGGCGTGCCGTGCACCTCCGCCCAGTCCTGGACGCGGCGCAGCAGGCGATTGGCGATGCGGGAGTCCCGCGTGAGCGACTCGCCAGCTCCCGGGCCGCCTCGGCGTCGATGGCCACACCGAGCAGCCCGGCGGAGCGGGAGATGATGCGAACCAGATCGGCCGGGTCGTAGTACTCCAGGTGACCGGTGAAACCGAATCGGTCGCGCAGCGGTGCCGGCAGCAGCCCCTGCGCGGGTCGTGGCACCCACCACCGTGAAGACGGGCAGTGTCAGCGGGATCGAGGTCGCACCGGGGCCTTGCCCACGACGATATCGACCCGGTAGTCCTCCATGGCCAGGTAGAGCATCTCCTCGGCGGTGCGGGCCAGGCGGTGGATCTCATCGATGAACAGAACGTCGCCTTCCTCCAGGGAGGACAGGATGGCGGCCAGATCGCCGGCGTGCTGGATGGCGGGGCCGGAGGTCAGCCGCAAGAGCCCTCGACCTCGGCGGCGATGATCGCGGCCAGGGTCGTCTTCCCCAGACCGGGCGGGCCTGAGAGCAGGACGTGGTCGGGAGTGGCGCCACGCGCCAGGGGCGGCGCGCAGCACCACCGAGAGCTGGCCGCGCACGACCTGCTGCCCCACGAAGTCCTCCAGGCGCTGGGCCTCAGGGCCGCCTCGGCGGCGCGCTCGACGTCATCGGCACCGCCCGTCACCAGCCGGTTGTCCGCCCCTGCGCGGAGGTGAATTCCTTATCCACGACTGCCGCCTCCCAGCCTGCGCAGTGAGGCGCGCAGCAGCTCGGCACGCTCGGCTCGGCATTCTCCGCCGCCTGCTCCGACTCGACAGCGGCCACGGTCCGGGACGGCGACGGCCTCATTCCAGCCGAGCTGGACCAGGGCGGCGACGACATCCGTGCGGCTGATCGGCCCCCGTCACCGGGGCAGCAGGCTCGGAACTGTCACCCGTGGGCGCGCCGAGCTTATCGCCAATGTCGATGATGACCCGCTGCGCGCCCTTGGGGCCCAATCCCGGCACGCGCTGAGGGCGGCGACATCCTGCGCGGCGATCGCCCGGCGCAGGGCATCGGGAGTGTGAACCGCGAGTACGGCCAGCGCCAGCTTGGCGCCCACTCCCTGGCGCCCAGCAGCACGCGGAGCTAATGGCGCTCATCAGCGTCGGCGAAAGCCGAACAAGTCATGGAGTCTCGCGCACAAGGAGCTCGGTGTGCACATGGCCCTCCTCGCCGACGCGCAGCCCGGCCAGAGTGGCGGGCGTCGCCTGGAAGGCCATGCCGACACCCCGACCTCGATGATCGCCCCGGTCAGTGCGAGACCTCGAGGACGGTTCCGCGCAGTGACGCGATCATGCGGGCGAGCTCCTTGGATAGAGGCGAATCGAACACCTGTTCACAGGTTAGCAGCAGGCGGCAGGGGCAGTGGTGCGCACGCGCCAACGCGCGCAGCATCCTGAAGCCGTCATCGCCGATACCGAGGATCGACGGCTCCCGTGCGCCGGGCGGCGGCCTGGGCGGCCGCCCACCGTTGTTGGGCAGGAGTACGCGCCGATGCCCTGACCGAGCCGCCTGCCGAGACCATCTCAGTGGAGCCGTCCACGCCCGTCCCTCCCCGCGCCATCCATGGCAGATCGCCCGCGACGGCGTCGGCGGCATCGGCGGGCCTGGGCGCTTCGGCGAGCCCCAGGATCCGCTGCACCATGGTCTGGACCTGAGACTTGGACGCGGTGCCCGAACCGGTCACCGCCGCCTTCGCCTCACTGGGGGTGTGCTGGGCGACCTCGAGATCGGCTCGGGCGCCGGCGACCATGACCACGCCCATCACCTGGGGCCACGCCGATGACCGACCGCAGGTTGTCCTGGGCGAAAACGCGCTCAACGGACACGGCTGTCGGCCCCAGACGAGCGATCCAGTCCTCGATCGCCTCCGCGATCGCGAGCAGGCGCAGCTCAGGGCTCTGCGATGGCGGCGTGCGCACCACCCCGCCTCTACGAGTCTGGCCCGACGGCGCGGATCGATGTCGACGCAGCCGAGTCCGCAGCGGGTCAGACCGGGATCCACCCCGAGCACGCTGCTGCGCGACGGCAATGCGGGCGGAGGCGGTAGCGGTATAGGCGGTATGGCCTGGGGAGTTCAGGACGGGCTCACTCGTCGTCAAGCTGGGCGGCGACCTCTGGGGAGATGTCCACCGACGTGAAAAACGTTCTGGACGTCGTCGAGATCCTCAAGAGCATCGATCAGCCGCATCACCTTGCGAGCACCATCGAGATCGACCTCCACCTTGGTACCGGCCAGGAACTGGGACTCGGCGGAGTCGTACTCCATGCCCGCCTCGGTGACGGCATTGCGTACGGCGATGAGGTCCGAGGAATCACTGATGACCTCGAAGGACTCCGGCCCCTCGAGAACCTCTCTCGGCCCCGGCGTCGAGCACCGCCATGAGGATCGTGTCCTCATCAATGCCGTCCGCCTTGGCGATCTCCACCACGCCCTTGCGCGAGAAGTTGTAGGCCACCGAACCGGGGTCGGCCAGGCTGCCCCCGTACGGGTGAAGGCAACGCGGACGTCGGAGGCCGCCCGATTGCGGTTGTCGGTCAGGCACTCGACGAGGAAGGCCACGCCCGCGGGCCCGTAACCCTCGTACATGATGGTCTGCCAGTCGGCGCCGCCGGCCTCCTCGCCGCTGCCGCGCTTGACGGCGCGGGTGATGTTGTCGGCCGGCACGGGAGTTCTTCTTCGCCTTCTGGATGGCGTCGAAAAGCGTCGGATTGCCAGCGGGATCGGCGCCGCCGGTGCGCGCCGCAACCTCGATGTTCTTGATCAAACGGGCGAAGAGCTTGCCGCGCTTAGCGTCAATCGCAGCCTCTTGTGCTTGGTGGTGGCCCACTTGGAGTGTCCCGACATGTGTTCTCCTGGGTGTTGATCCGGGTACGCGCCCCGAGCAGGGACGCCACGCTGCAGCCGTGGGCCGACGCGACCCACGGAGAACCTCGAACATCCTAGCGCGACCGCCCGCGCTCACTCATCGCTCTCCTCACGGATCGTGAGCAGGGGCTCCGTCCCATCCGTGCAGCAGTCGTCGGACGAGCCCCGGCAGGATCCTGGGGTACACGGTCATCCCCGAACCGGCGGCGGCATCGAGCTCGTCCAAGGACCACCAGCGCAGCGAGTCGAGCACGTCCCGCTCTACAGCAGTCCACCCGCTGCGATCCATCTGGCCGTCCTCTCCGCGTACGGCATCTGCCCGGGCCGCCGCCTGAGCATCGAGTCGGGCGAGGTGGGGCAGCTCCTCCTGGCGGCAGGTGACGAGGTTGAAGGCAGAAATGCGCGCTTCGCTCGATGACGGGCCCCTCCAGATCGGCAACGGTCAGGCGCACACCAGTCTCCTCGGCGAGTTCGCGCAGCGCTCCCTGCTTCGGGTCCTCGCCCGGCAGCATGCCGCCTCCGGGCGTGAAGGCCCAGGTGCGCCCGGCATCGGCGAAGTCGTGCCCGACCACGAGCAGCACAGCCGGGTCGGGCATCTGGCGCAGCACGATGACCCTGGCCGCGCGGCGCGAGGGCAGCCCTCGTGATTCAAGGCCCACTCTGCTCGGATCGAGGATCTCTCGCCAGTTATCCGGCACGCGGCGGGGATCCCGGCCGTCATCGGATCATGCGGCACCGCGCCCCTTCCAGGGTCTTCCGGGGAGGCCGTCATGCCTGCCCGGTGAAGATGCGGCGTGATGAGGGACATCGTCTCCAGCAGGGAGGTCTCCTGGGCGGCGAAATCGGCCGCGGCATGACCGTCGAGCGCCTGCTGACGCAACTGCGCCAGTTCCGACGACGTCTTCAGAAAGGTGCGCATGGCACTCAGCGCCCGCGGCCCGGCTCCTGGCCCACCGTCTGGCGGCCGAACGCCCCGAGTAGTGGTGAGCATGGTGATCTCGGCGGGTGCGAGCCAGCCGGCCCGATGGTAGTCGTACAAGCGCGCACGTATCGTCATGCGCTCGCTCCACCGCAGCCAGATGACCACCCCGACCCAGGCTACGAAGAGCGGCACCTCGATGAGGAAGTAGATGATGATCCCTGGCCGAAGCCCCCTGCTCCAGACGACTCCGTTCCAGAAGGCGTGCAGCACGATCGCCGCCGCCAGTCCCAGCGGCGTCATCCAGACCCAAGCGACCGAGGGCGCATGCGTGCGCTCACGCCGATAGCGAGCCGGTGCACGCGGTGAAGGTCACATGCGCGAAAGGCGACACGATACCGCGCATAATGAACGTGAAGACCAACTCGACAGAGTCGGCAGACCCTGATGAAGTACAGGATGTTCTCCGCGAAGGCGAAGCCTCCGGCCACGACGCAGGCGTAGACGATGCCGTCCACGGGTCCGTTGAAGAGGCGGCGCCATATCAGGAAGATGATGAGGCACGCCCAGGGCCTTGGTGGATTCTTCGACGATGGGCGCCGACACAACCCGGGAGAAGAGCTCCGTCCCGGATTTGCTGCCGGTGGAGGACGCTACGAGGAAAGACGCCGAGGTGTTGATCACCAGCGAGATCACCGTGGCCACGCCGGCACCCCACAGGAAGGCGGCACTCAGGATCCCCGAGGCTCCGGCTCCACCTGTCGATCCACCAGACCGCCGCCACGACCATGCACAGAGGCACGAGTGCCAGCGCCAGCGCCATCCACCCCATCATGCCGGTGAACCCGGAGGACTGCGCGGCCGAGAAGTAGATGACGACCAGCATGGTCAGCGGTCCCAGGCCACCGACCACCGTGAGCACGATGGTGGCGATGCGACCTCGGCGACGCTCGAGGAGACCTGCGGAGTCCACTCGAACGGCAGCGGCGCGCTCGCCGCTGTCACGGGATACGCGGCGCCAGTCCGATAGGGCCGAACGCCGGTAGCCAGGACGCGGAGACCAGCCGTTGGCAGGGGGCATGGACGTGCTCACGCGAGCCTCCGTTCGTGGGATCCTCTGCCGTGCGGTGACGGGCCCGCCACCGGCGCGGCATCATCATCGATGTCGAAGGTCTGGGGCATGGGGGCGACCGGCGGGTGGAGGCAGCGCACCAGGACGGAGGAGCGCAGACGCCGAGCCGCGGCCACATGGGTGTTGTGGAAGCGCCTGGCCAGAACGAGCCGGTAGCAGGCCTTGTCGAGACGCGCCAGAGCATCGGCCGCCAGAGGCCGGGCGGTCAGAGCCGCGCGGGCCTGGACATTCAGCACCGCACGCAGGACCCGTGACAGATCGGACTCGACCAGGGCCCGGCTCCGCTGGCCAGAAGAATCCGCGGCGTCCGGATCCAAGCCGTCCTCGACGACCGGCCCATCGCAGTCGAGGGCATCGTGCGCCGCGCGAGACAGCAGGACGGCGGAAGCCGGGTCAAGGGCGCCGGTGGCCGCGAAATCGATGGCCGCCTGACCACGATGCACCAGCTCGCGCCTCCAGGGTCGCTCGCGACCCCAGGACCCTGTCTGTGAAGTCGATCCACCCGCAGAGCCACGGCATAGAGGACCCATCCCAGAGCCAGCAGGAGGAGGGTCACGGCGAGAACGAGCAGCACGATGGTGGACACGGCTCAGTCCTCCAGGGCGTCGCGCAGGCGCCCCACCATGGTGCGCGATCCCGGCGCCATGGTCACTCGGGTGTGGGCGGTGGACAGCGCCATGTCGTAGACATCGAGCACGGAATCGGTGACGGTCGACCAGTCGTACCTGTCCACCACAGCGGACGCCGCGTCACGCCGCGCATCTGCAGCATGGGTATCGGTGAGCGTGTCCACAATGGCGCGGGCCAGGGTCCGCTCCATCGCCGTTGCGGAACAACGCCCGTAAGCGCCTCCGTCGAGAACATCGGAGAACGCTTCCAGATCCGAGGCGACGACCCGGGTGCCTGCGGCCATAGCCTCCACGAGCACGATCCCGAAGGACTCACCGCCGGTTTGAGGCGCCACATAGCACGATGCCGAAGCGAGCAGGGTCGCCTTATCCGCATCCGAAACGCCACCGAGGAAGGTCACGGCATCACCGTATCGGGACGGGGCGGCGCGCTGGGCCTCGGCCTCACCCACGACCGGCGATGAGGAAGCGGGCTGCGGGAACTCTCTCCAGAACGGTCGGAATGGCCGCGGCCAGCACCTGCAGTCCTTTCGGGGTTCATCCAGACGCCCCAGGAAAGCGATCGTGGGTGCCTCGGGCGTGCCGAGGAAGCGAGGGTCGTCCTTGGCGGCGGAGGCGAACGGAGCAACATAGACACCGTTGGGGATCACCACGGCGTCACCGCCGTGGTACTGAATGAGCGTACGGCGCGCCTCCTCTGACACGGCAATGCGAGCGGTGATCCGCTCCATGAGGGGCGCTGTGGCCGTGGAGAGCAGCTCACGGGCCAGGGAACGGGCCAGGGCGGCGTGAAAAGTCCCCACCACCGGGCAGGTCGCGGCCTGCAGGGCGAGCATGCCGACGTTGGGGAGCGATCGGCTCGTGGATGTGAAGCAGATCGAAAGTCGTGGCCCTCAAGCCAGCGACGGGCCCGGCGCGCCACGACCGCACCGAAGTTGAGGCGGGCGACCGAGCCGTTGTACGGGATGGGGATCGAATCGCCCGCGGAGGTGACCCACTCAGGAAGCTCAGTATCGACCGCGGCAGGCGCCAGCACCCGCACGTCATGACGCCGGTCGCGCAGCTCGGCGGCCAGATCCATGACATGGGCCTGCACTCCTCCGTGCGCGTCCAGCGAGTACGGGCAGACGATGCCGATCTTCATGCGCCCGCCTCCTGCAGCGCGTGGCTGCGCGCCAGGCGCTCATGGTCGAGATCGTCGTCGAAGACGGGCTGGAGCATGTGCCAGTCGATGGCGTGCTTTCGCCAGCAGCGGTCCCATGACGGCCGCCCATGCGCGTGTATGCGCCACCACGAGTTCACGACCGCTCGATCCTGGGGCCTTGAGGACACGGGAACCTCTCGCAGAGTCAGCACCAGGCCCCACCGCGACCCGGCCGCTCGACGCCTGCCACCCGCGAGAATCTCGTAATGAATGGTCCGGCGTACGGGGGAGGCCCAGCCGCTGTGCCAGGGCGGCGGGTCCAGCGGCGAAACGCGCAACATGACCGCACAGATCCACCTCCACACCGGAGGCGGACAGATCACGGTCGGCCAGCAGCGGTATGACGTAGGGCCCGCCCTCCTGAGCGGCGTCCACAAGCCGGTCGAATACCCTCTCACCACGCCCCTGGCCGATGATCGTCATGCCGAGCCCCTCGCGAAAGCTGACGAACTGCTCGAACAGATCCGCCGGCTCGAGTCGCTCGGCCACGGTCAGCACAGGAGCCAGCCGTCCGGCACGCCCAGGCGCCCGCGAGGTCCCAATTGCCCATGTGACTCATGGCCAGCACGATCGAGCCCCGCTCGAGATCGGCACGCACCTGTGGAGACATATCGGTTCGCACGCGCGCGAGGATCTGCCCTCGCTCATGCCGGACAGAGCGAAGGCCTCGTAGAAGTAGCGCATATAGGAGCGCATGGCCTTCCGGGAGGCCATGCGCACCCGTCTCGGAGTCGCGGAGGCGGGCAGAACACGCGCCAGGTTCTTCTCGAGCTGTCCGACTCCGCAAGTCCGCCGCCCAGCCGGTGCAGCCCCCATGCGGCGTCGGCCCCGGCGCGGAACAGTCCGTAGCCCAACGGCGCCGGCAGCGCGCGCATGTGCCGCCAGGCGAGCGGTACACATCGTTGACGGCGATACGCATGCCCCTCATACGCTCGTCTCGCCGCTCGACGCCGTCCGCGGCGATCGCCCGGCCGGCCATCTGGCGACTCACCGCGACAATGCGCTGGACGACGGTGATGAAGGACGCCAGCGCTACATAGCCGAGAGCCGCGGAGAGCACCCACTGGGGCGCTCCGAGCCCGACCACGAAGGTCGCCACCAGGGCGACCACCAGACGGTCGGTGCGCTCGGCGATCCCGACCGAGGCGGTCGCACCGATGGATTCGGCGCGGGCGCGGGCATAGGGGACGACGGCGGCCAGCACGACGCATGCCAGGGCAGAGCAGACGGTTGCGACGTGCAGGGAAGGCGCTGTCCGTCTTCATGGACAGCGCCGCCCAGGCGGCCAGGGAGGCGAAGATGGCGCCATCGGCGAGGGCGATCGAGCGTGGAATCCAGGGAACGCGCCGAAAACCGAGCTGCGCCCTGTGGCACGGGCGAGGATGCCATCGAAGGAGTCTCCTATGAGAACAACCCCGAGCAGGGGCGGCCCCATGATGAAAACGCCCCTGAGGGAAGGGTCGCCACCGCCACGCCCACCGACAGGACCGTGCCGACCACGGTGAGCATGTTGGGAGTGATCCCGACCCGGGCCATGGCGAGCGCGGGACGGGTGAGCAGTGCCTTGGTCAAGCCTCGGCCGTGCTGTCCGAGCATGGAGTCCTTACAAAGTCGTCGGAGCGGTCTCCCAGGCCGAGGCGAGCTGGTCGCGCTGATCGCCCAGGAGCTGGGGAACGGGTTTCGTCTTACCGATTATGGGCATGAAGTTGGCGTCGCCAGTCCAGCGCGGGACGATGTGCTGATGGAGATGCGCGGCGATACCGGCTCCAGCGATCTCGCCCTGGTTCATCCCCAGATTGAAGCCGTGGGGATGACAGACCGATCGGATGACCTCCATGGCCCGGGCCGTCAGTCTTCCGATCTCAATGCGCTCGGCATCGGTGGCCTCGGTCCAGTCCGAGATATGGCGATAGGGGCACACGAGGAGATGTCCCGTGTTGTACGGGTAGAGGTTCATGAGCACATAGGCGCTCTCGCCCCGATAGACAATCAGCGCCTGCCGGTCCTGCCGGTCGGGAGCCGTGCAGAAGGGGCAGTGGCTGCGCGAGGAGTCCTCGGGCTTGTCCTGGCCCTCGATGTAAACCATGCGGTGGGAGAGTCCACAGCCGTCCGAAAGGATCCGGGGGTGTCGGCATACTGGAAGGGGCCTCAATGCGCACACCGTCCACCACGGCGCCCTCCGGCTCCACCGGATGATCGGGGAGCGGGTTCGGCCCGGCCGTCGCCTCCTCAGCAGAATCGGGCTCGAGGTGCTCAGTCACGGTGGAGCCTCTCCCCCGCCGGGTCGTTGACCCGGTCCGCGATCACGGCGGCGATGTGGGCCACCGCCTCCTCCACGGGGACCCCGTTGGTCTGCTCCCCGTCGCGGAAGCGGAAGGAGACGGCGCCGGCCTCGACGTCCTCGCCCCGGCGATCAGGGGTGAAGGGGAACCTTGTCCTTGGAGGCGTTGCGGATCTTCTTGCCGAAGCGGTCATCGGAGTGGTCCACCTCGACCCGCACGCCCTCGGCACGCAGACGGGAAGCGACGCCGTCCACGTAGTCGTCGAAGCGCCCGGCCACGGGCACGAGCCTGACCTGGACGGGTGCCAGCCAGGCGGGGAAGGCCCCCGCGTAGTGCTCGGTGAGCACGCCGATGAAGCGCTCCACGCTGCCCAGCTTGGCGGAGTGAATCATGATGGGGCGCTGATGGGTGCCGTCGGGGGCGGTGTACTCCAGGTCGAAGCGCTCGGGCTGGTTGAAGTCGTACTGATGGTGGACATCTGCCAGGTGCGGCCGATGGCGTCCTTGACCTGGACGGAGACCTGGGCCTGTAGAAGGCGGCGCCGCCCGGGATCCGGGACCACCTCCAGCCCAGAGGCGTCGCAGGCGTCCTGGAGGGCCTTGGTGGCGGCGGCCCAGTCGGCGTCCGAGCCGATGAACTTGTCCTTCTTGGCACCGTCCTCGTCCCTGGTGGACAGCTCCAGGTAGAAGTCGTCCAATCCGAAGTCGGAGAGATGGACAGGAAGAAGTCGATCTGGGCGCGGATCTCCTGGCCCGCCTGCTCGGGCGTGCAGTAGGTGTGGGGAGTCGTCCTGGGTGAATCCGCGCATGCGGGTCAGGCCGTGCACCACGCCGGACTTCTCGTAGCGGTAGTCGTGCCCCATCTCGAAGAACCTCAGCGGCAGTTCGCGGTAGGACCGGCCCCGGGACCGGAAGATGAGGTTGTGCATCGGGCAGTTCATGGCCTTGAGTAGTACTCCTGGCCCGCCCTTGGATGATGTTGCCCTCGGCGTCGCGCCCCTCATCGGCGAGCATGGGCGGGAACATGGTGTCGGCGTAGTAGGGCAGGTGGCCCGAGGTGTGGAACAGCCCGCCCTTGGAGATCTCGGGGGTGTGCACGAAGTCGAAGCCGTACTCCATGTGGCGCCTGGTCACGTGGCTCTCGATCTCGTGGCGCAGCATGGCGCCCTTGGGGTGGAAGACCACGAGGCCCGGGCCGATCTCCTCGGGGAAGGAGTACAGGTCGAGGTCGGCGCCGAGCTTGCGGTGATCGCGCTTGGCGACCCTCGGCCAGGCGGGTCTGGTAGGCCTGAGGTCCTCCTGAGGCCCAGGCGGTGCCGTAGATGCGCTGGAGGGAGTCGCCCGGACTGGTCGCCCTTCCAGTAGGGCCGAGGAGGACTTGGTCAGGGCGAAGCCCCTGCCCGATGAGGCGGGTGGAGGGCAGGTGGGGGCCGCGGCACAGGTCGCTCCAGGCCACGGTCCCGTCCCGGCGGACGTTGTCGCACATGGTGAGGCCGCCCTGGCCCACCTCCACCGAGGCGCCTTCGGCCCCAGCGCCCTTGGTGGTGATGAGCTCGAGCTTGTAGGGCTGGTCAGCCAGCCGACCCGCCCCTCGTCCTCGGTGATGTCCCGGCGCACGAAGCGCTGGCCCTCCTGACGATGCGCTTCATGCGCTTCTCGATATCGCGCAGCAGCTCGGGCGTGACAGCGTCGATGCCGCCGAAGTCGTAGTAGAAGCCGTCGGAGATGAAGGGGCCGATGCCAGATTGGACGTCGGGGAACAGATCCTGGACCGCCTGGGCCATGACGTGGGTGGCGCTGTGGCGCAGGATGTTCCAGCCCGTCCTCGGAAGCGAGTGTGATGGGTTCAATACTCGCCCCGCAGGAATGACCCGGTCCAGGTCCCACGGCGCACCGTCCACCTTCATGGCGACGACGTCGCGATCCCGACTGAAGAGCGAAGATCCTGTGGTGCCCGCCTCGATACTGCGCGCGGCGCCGTCGAGAGTGATGTCGATGGTGGGCTGGGATGGCACGGGTCTGCTCCTGACGTGTTGCGGCCGGGCGCTGTACTGGTGCACCCGCTAACTGCGGGGAGTCTACCCGGCGGCGGCCGGCACTTCAGACGCCCAGACGGTCCCGCAACAGGTTGCGCGCGCGGCGGGCTCGAACCAGAGCGGCATAGACGGTCTTATGGATGGGAATGTCCCAGGCGCCATCGACCTCGGTGGCGTGATGCGCGAAGCGCTTCTTGTACCGACCGACCCCGTAGAGCTCGGGCACTCGGGCGGAGTCCGCCCCCATGAGATCGAAGGACTCCTTGCCCTCAGCGGCCAAAGTGCAGGCCACGAACCAGTCGAGCGCCTCAGCGCCGCGGAATCCTCGCGATTCATCAGATGAGGCCCCGTAGTAGGCAACGGTCGCCTTTCCGGAGACGGTGACGAGGTCCCAGCAGTGCGGCACACCGTCACGACGCAGGACGAAGAGCCTGGCGTGCTCCGGCCCCAGGGTGCGCAGCATGTCCCAGTAGACCTGGGAGGGATGGGGACGGAAACCATCACGCTCGGCCGTGGTGACCATCACGGCGTAAACCTCGTCGAAGGCCTGGCGGCTCAGCCGGTCTCCTCGGCCATGACGCAGTCGGCCTCGGCGGCGACCCGGGCGGCGCGCTTGACACCGCGACGACCGTCCTTGGGCATGGCCGCGGCGATGGCCTCGGGCTTGCGCGGCCGCAGGTCGATGACGAAGGTCCGGTCGTAGGTGATGGTCGAGAGCAGCTCATGGGTGTCCGGCGCCTGATACCGAGCATGCATCCGCACGAAGACGACACGGAATCTCTTCATCTTGACCTCCCGCATCAGGAGGGCGCGCAGATGCGCCTCGCGCTCGGGGCTCTGCTCCTTGAGCCAGACCGGCCCGTGCTTGGCCCACAGGAAGCGCCGTCCCGCGATCTCATAGCGGTAAAGGGCGACGACGGCGACGGGCTTGCCTTCGGCCTCGTACACATAGCGCCCGAACAAGGGGTGGCCCTGACTGGCCTCATAGGCCTCCCAGGGCTCCAGCTGCTCGATGGGCGCGGGGGTGCAGCCGATGGCCAGACGCATATCCCGCGCTGAGATGGGACGGAGGCTCTCGAGCGCGAGTTCGTACCGGGACGCGTGAGTCATGGAGCCTCAGGTCATGGAGGTGTCGAAACTGGGATGTCAAGCCGGGCTGGGGCTGTAAGGGCCGTTACGGCAATTTAAGGCTATTAGGGCTATAAGGCCGCCATCCGGCTGCAAAAGGGTGAGGAGAGTGAATGAGGCGGTGAAACTGCCGCTGCCGGGCGCGACCGGGCAGGCGCGGATGCTCAGCGCAGCCGCAGGCGCAGCGGTCGCGGGTGGTACCGGTGGAACTTCCGGTCATGGTTGAGTTTCTGGGCGCTGACGAGCAGACGACGGCGCAGGGATCGCTCCGCGGGATCGAGCAACGGGTCGACCGCACGCGCCGCGAGCCGCAGGACACGTCGCCGCAGCGCAGGATCATCGACCTGGTGGAGCACGAGATGACGCGGAAGGAGGCTGTAGAGGACTTCTTTCTCCGCTTCTCGACGCGGCCCGGGACGCCCGTCGATCAGGTCGCGGATCATGACGACCATGGGATTGACGCCCGCAGCACTCATATAGAAGGAGTTTCGCCCGATGCGGGGGTTGAGCTCGAAGTAGACCGGGTCGCCGCCCGCGGATCGATCTTGACGTCGAAGTTCGCGAAACCGCGGTAGCCCACGGATGTAAGCAGCTTCTCCGCACCCTCCCAGAGCTCGGGGAAGGGCTCGGTGATCATGGCCACGGGGTTGCCGATGAGGGTGGGCGTGTGATCCTCCAGGAGGACGCGCGCCGAACCGATCATCGTCATCTCACCGTTGGAGGCCATGTACGCGGTCACCGAACGCATGGCGTCATCCTCGCCCGGGGATCCGCTCCCTGAATGAGGAAGGTGGACTGATAGCCGGCGCGCAGGTCCGACCACAGCGAGGCGAGCTCTTCGGGGTGTCGATGAAGTAGATCTTGCGCTGACCGGGGAACTCGACGGCGTCCCAGTCCGCGCCGACGGCGGCCTTGCCCACCAATGGGAAGGGAATATCGATCTGAGGGTCGCCGTCTGCGAGCTCGGAGCAGTCCACGACGACCTGTCGCGGGGTGCGCAGGCCCTGCTCCGCACAGGCCTCGGCGAAGGCGACCTTGTCGCTCAGGGCGTTCATGGCCTCGGCGCTCGGGAAGGGCACGACGTACTCCGGCTCGAGCTCATTCCGGTGCGCGATGAGGGAACTGGGCCGTCGAATCGCGATTGCCGATGACCACGGCACTGCGCTCCGCCCGACCGGCGACCAGTTCGCGCAGGCGCGCGACCATCCCGGGCTCATCACGCGAGTCCTGATGAATGACGTCGATGTAGCTCGACAGGGCGATCGCCCTCGATCGGGCTGGGCGACAGGAGCGTCACACGCCGCCCGGTGGCGTCGTGGAGCTGTCGGGCCAGCGCATAGCCTCCGATGTCCCCGCCGATCACCACGGGAAGCAGGTCGGGGCGCGAGGGCGTGCGCGCTGAGAGGGCCACGTGTTCTCCTAGGTCCGGCCGAGCCCGGGTACGGGCCGCGGCAGCATGGGCGGCATGGGCAGCATGTTCGAGGTGGTCGAGATGGCAGTTGAGGCGATCGAAGGAGGCGGAAGAAATCGATTGGTGAGTAATCGGCATCCGACACGGCCGACGTGCAGCAACGTATGGCCAACGTACAGCACACGCGACTCACAACGGGCAGCCGTAACGAAAGCCCGGAACACGATGTCCCGGGCCGGCAGATCGAGTGGGCGATACTGGGATCGAACCAGTGACCTCTTCCGTGTCAGGGAAGCGCGCTACCGCTGCGCCAATCGCCCGAGCGGATGACGGGACTCGAACCCGCGACCTCACCTTGGCAAGGTGATGCTCTACCGACTGAGCCACATCCGCATGCCATCACCGGCGCAGCCAGTGATCGATGCGGGAGGAAAGGTAGCAGAGCACGGCCGGCGAGACCAAATCGATCCCATCCCCCGTGCTGTGACCTGAGCTCAGCATGCTTCATGCTGCGGCGCGGGAGGGTGCGCCCGTGGCAAAGTGTCCCTATGCCGTCTGACATGCCGACCACAGCACCCGACAACCCAGGGCCCACGGCCACCGACGCCACCGACGCCACAGCCAGCGCTCAGAACGCCGGCAGCGCCACCAGCGCCAGCGTCACCAGCACCGACGCCGAGACCACTGCGGCCGCCGCCGCTCCTGCCTCCGCCCCCTCGGAGGCCGCAGTTCCTGGAACCCCCGATACCGCTCCCCGACGCCGCGGACGCCCCCGCCGCGCAGACGCGACAGCAGCCTGGCCGGGGCAGCCCCTATCCGCTGGGCGCGACCTACGACGGCTCGGGCACGAACTTCGCGGTGTTCTCCTCCGTCGCCGAGCGGGTTCAGCTGTGCTCTTCGACGAGGCCGGCGCCGAGACCCGGATCGAGGTTGACGGAGGTGGACGCGGATGTATGGCACACCCTATCTGCCCACGGTCCAGCCCGGTCAGATCTACGGATACCGCGTCCACGGCCCCTACGATCCTGACCGCGGCCTGCGCTGCGACTCTCTCAAGCTGCTGCTGGACCCGTACGCCAAGGCGATCTCCGGGCACGTCACGGCGTCGCGTCCCTGTACTCCTACGACTTCAACGACGCCTCGGTGCGCAATCAGGAGGATTCCGCCGACGCCACCATGCGCTCGGTCGTCATCTCCCCGTACTTCGACTGGGGCCATGATCGCCCGCCGGCGCACGAGTACCACAACACGATCATCTACGAGGCCCATGTCAAGGGCATGACCCAGCTTCACCCGCTCGTCCCCGAGGAGTTGCGCGGCACCTACGCGGGTCTGGCTCAGCCCGCGGTCATCGACCACCTCAAGGAGCTCGGCATCACCGCCATCGAGCTCATGCCCGTGCACCAGTTCGTCAACGACACCTACCTGCAGGACAAGGGCCTGTCGAACTACTGGGGATACAACACGATCGGCTTCTTCGCGCCCCTAACGGATACGCCGCCTACAGCGCCGGCGAGCCAGCAGGTCCAGGAGTTCAGGGGATGGTCAAGGCCTTCCACGAGGCCGATATCGAGGTGATCCTCGACGTCGTCTACAACCACACCGCCGAGGGCAACCACATGGGGCCGACCCTGTCCTTCCGGGGGCTGGACAATCTCGCCTACTACCGGCTCGTCGATGGCGACCAGGCTCACTACTTCGACACCACGGGCACCGGCAACTCGCTGCTCATGCGTTCTCCGGCGGTTCTCCAACTCATCATGGACTCCCTGCGCTACTGGGTCACCGAGATGCACGTCGATGGCTTCCGCTTCGACCTGGCATCGACTCTGGCGCGCCAGTTCCACGAGGTCGACAAGCTCTCGGCCTTCTTCGACATCATCCACCAGGATCCGATCCTGTCGCAGACCAAGCTCATCGCCGAGCCCTGGGATGTGGGCGAGGGCGGCTACAACGTGGGCGGATTCCCTCCCTGTGGAGCGAATGGAACGGGACCTACCGCGACACGGTGCGCGACTTCTGGCGCGGGGAGCCCTCCACCCTGGGAGAGTTCGCATCGCGCATCACCGGCTCCTCCGACCTGTACCAGCATTCCGGCCGCACCCGGTGGCCAGCATCAACTTCGTCACCGCCCACGACGGCTTCACCATGGCCGACCTGGTGTCGTACAACGAGAAGCACAATGAGGCCAACCTGGAGGACAACCGGGATGGCGCCAATGACAACCGCTCGTGGAACTGCGGCGTCGAGGGGCCCACGGACGACCCGGGGTCATCTCTTTTGCGCAAGCGCCAAACGCGCAACTTCCTGGCCACCATCCTGTTCAGCCAGGGCGTTCCGATGATCTGCCACGGCGATGAGCTGGGACGCACCCAGGGCGGCAACAACAACGCCTACCGCCAGGACAATGAGATCTCCTGGATCGACTGGGACCTTGATGAGGAGGACCGCGATCTGCTGAACTTCACGCGGACCATGGTATGGTTGCGCCGCGACCATCCGGTCCTGCGGCGGCGGCGTTTTCTTCCGGGCGCCGCCTCGCACGGGGCGAGTCCGAGCTGGGCGAGATCGAGTGGCTGCGCCCATCCGGCGAGCGCATGACCGATCAGGACTGGGGCACGTGGTACGCCCGCGCCATGACTGTCTTCCTCAACGGCGAAGCCATCGCCGAGCCCGACGAGCAGGGGCACCGCGTCACCGACGACTCCTTCCTCGTACTGATCAACGCCAGCGAGGAGGACATCGCTTTCACGCTTCCGGGTCTCGGCGACAGCGAGCACTGGACAGTGGCTCTCGACACCGCTCCCGCCGTGGACAGCGAACCCCATGATTCGCTCGACGCTGGTGAGCAGGTGACCGTTGAGGCCCGCTCCATGTTGTTCCTGACGTCGGCCCCGGAGACGGGCACTGCCTGACCAACACCTGCGAAGGGGATGGACACGATGACCGAGCCAAGTCAGCAGGACAGCGAGATCTCGACAACGCTCGAGTCGGCACCCGCGCCCGAGGGATACGCACCCTGGTCAGGGCACGTGCCCGCTCAGGGGCGCCGCACTCCGGTGACGACCTACCGACTCCAGATGGGCAGTACGCTCACTTTCGACGACGCCCGCCGCCTGGTGCCCTACCTGCGCGATCTCGGCGTCACCGATGTCTACCTCTCCCCGTGCTGGCCGCCGCTCCGGGGTCGACGCACGGCTACGACGTAGTCGACCACACCCGCATCAGCGAGGCCATGGGCGGACGAGCCGGGCTCGAGCGTCTCGCCGCCGATGTCCACAAGGCGGGAATGGGCCTGGTCCTGGACATCGTGCCCAACCACATGGCGGTGCCCACTCCCGCATGGCACAACCGCCGCTGTGGTCCGTCCTGCGCGACGGCCCGACTCCCCTACGCCTCCTGGTTCGACGTGCCCATTGAGGCGCCCATCCTCATGCCGGTGCTCGGCGCCCGCATCGGCAAGGTCGCCGACGAGCAGCTCGTCCTGGAGCGAATGATCGTGCCCACCGAGCCCGAACGCGGCGAGCAGTGGGTACTGCGGTACTTCGACCACGTATTCCCCGTCGCCGAGGGCACCCAGTCCTTGCCGATGCATGTACTGGTGGGACGCCAGCACTATCGGCTCGCCTACTGGAAGGTCGGCGACGCAGAGACCAACTACCGGCGCTTCTTCGATGTCGGCACTCTCGCCGCGATCCGGGTGGAGGGCCGAAGTCTTCGCCGGCTCTCACGAGCTCGTCCTCGATCTGCTGCGCACGGGAACGGTCGATGCCCTCCGCGTGGACCACCCTGACGGTCTGGCGGACCCCACCGGTTATCTCAACCAGCTGTGGGAGGCCACCGACGGGGCCTGGATCGTTGCGGAGAAGATTCTCGCCCCCGATGAGCCTCTACCAGTCGGCTGGCATGTCGCCGGCACCACGGGCTATGGCGCTTCCTGGCGCATCGACCAGCTGCAGGTCGACCAGGGAGGCGCCACCAGGCTCGGTCTCATGCATGAACTGACCGGGACAGGGGCCGATCGACTACGAGCGCGTCGTCGAGCAGGCCAAACGGGAGATCATCAATGGCTCCCTGGCAGCAGAAGTCAATCGCCTGGCGCGCCTCCTGGACGAGCTCACCGTCCAGGATGTGCGCCTGCGCGACCACACCCTGCACGACTTGCGCGCGTGCGTCGTCGAGCTGCTCATCGCACGGCGCCTATCGCGCCTACGTCCGCCCCGGGCAGGCCGCGGACCCCGATCAGGCGGCGGTGCTGCGCCGACGCCGAACGCGCCCGCCTCGCCTGGAAGCGGACCAGAGCGAGACCCTCGACATGGTCGTCGCGCTCCTGCTCGGGCGAACCGGTCGGTTCCTGAGGGCCTGACCGCCTCACCGCTGCGCACCGAGGCGGTTATCCGCTTCCAGCAGGTCTGCGGGGCGGTGACCGCCAAGGGCGTGGAGGACACGGCCTTCTACCGGTGGACTCACCTGACCAGCCTGACCGAAGTCGGCGGGGACCCCAGCGGCTTCGCTCTCGGCGCAGACGAGGCTCATGCCTGGGCGGACCGGGTCCAGGATCTATGGCCGTGCACCATGGTGACCTCCACGACACATGACACCAAGCGCGGGAGGACGTGAGCCCGTCTCGACGTACTGGCCTCTTACGCCGAAGAGTGGACCGATATGGTTCCCGCCGGCTGCGCGCGTCCACTGAGGACGCGCGCCCCACAGATCTGGACGGACGTACCGAGAATCTCCTGTGGCAGACCCTATGGGGCACATGGGCCCCGGACTCCGACGATCCGCATGACGGCCGAACGACTGACCGCCTACCTCATCAAGGCCTCGCGCGAGCAGAAGGGCTGGACCACGTGGTCCGCCCCGACATCGACCGCGAACAGGGCCTGACCGATTACGCGACGCACCTGCTGACCGATCCGGACGACGGCGGATGAGCTGAACGCATTCGCCGCGCTGACCGCCAAAGATGTCTCTTCCATCATTCTGGCGAACAAGGCCATGACACTGACCTGGCTCGGAGTGGCGGATATCTACCAGGGCAGCGAGCTGACCCGCACGAGCCTGGTCGATCCGGATAACCGCAGAGCAGTGGACTACGACGGCGAAGGCGGCCTGCGCGCCCTGCTGTCCCAGGTCTCCGCCGGCAGCTCGCCGCGCACACTCGACCAGGAGAAGCTGCGGCTGACTCACCGCCTCGCCCAACTGCGCGCCGAGCGCCCGGATACGTTCGTCGGACCGCGCTCTGGTTATCGCGACGGTCCCGGTGACGACCTCTCACGCCTTCGCATACGCCCGTCTACTCGACGAGGAGCCCGATGTCGTGGTCACGTGCGCCGTCTGGGCCGCCGCCTTCGGCGACTGGGGGCTGGCGCGAGGAGAGCGTGGTCCTTCCCGATGGTCACTGGACCGAGGTGCTCACGGAGCAATCCATCGACGGCGGGGCGCAGCGCCTGGCGGACGTGGTCGGAGACCTTCCCGTCGTTGTGCTGGCCCGCGACCGACAAGCCGAGCGAGAGGCACCCGAGCAGACTCGAGCAGATCGAGGAGACGGAGGAGGCGCAGCATGAGCCCCTCGAGAGAAGGTTTCCGCATGGCGCCTCCTGCCCTTCCGGTCGGCCCGGATGTACCGGTATGGGCCCCCAGGCGGCTCGCGTCAGTCTCCCACCCGCCCGTCACGGACGAGGTGGTGCCGATGGAAGCGCGCGAGGGCGGCTGGTGGGTGAGCCCCCGCTCCCTGCCCACCGGCACCGACTACGCCTACCGCTTGGACGGTGGCGATGACCTGCCCGATCCGCGCACCGCCTGGCAGCCGCATGGCGTCCACGGGCCGTCCAGAGTCTTCGACACCTCCCAGGTGCGCTGGACGGACGACCACTGGCGGGGTCGCGACCTTCTCAGCGCTGTCATCTACGAGCTCCATGCGGGGACGTTCACCCCGGAGGGCACCTTGGACTCCGCCGCGCAGCGCCTCGACCACCCGGCAGCACTCGGAGTGGACATCATCGAACTCATGCCGGTCGCGGGCTTCCCCGGCCGGGCCGGCTGGGGCTATGACGGCGTCGACCCATGGGGCGGTCCACGAGGCCTACGGCGGGCCCGAGTCGCTGGCCCGTTTCGTTGACGACGCGCACAACGCCGGCATCGGCGTGTGCCTCGACGTCGTCTCACAACCACCTGGGCCCTCGGGCACTATCTGAGCCGCTTCGGCCCAGTATCACCGAGGTGCACGAGACGCCGTGGGGCTCGGCGATCAGCTACGACCAGCCCGGCTGCGAGCAGGTGCGCGCGTTCATCATCGACTCCGCCCCTGCGCTGGCTGACAGACTTCCACATCGACGCGCTGCGGCTGGACGCCATCCACGAGATCCGCGACGACGCCGACCGCGCCACCGCCGTCGATCCGCACCCGCACCTGCTGGCCGAACTGTCCGATGCCGTCGGAGAGTTCTCGAGCGACTCAGCCGCCCCCTGTCGCTGGCGCCGAGTCGGATCTCAACGACGCTGGAGTCATCACACCCACGCACGCCGAACCGCCGTTCCGCATGCCCAGCCTCGGCATGACCGCCCAGTGGACGGACGACGTTCATCATGCCCTGCACGCGCGGATCACCGGCGAGTCCCAGGGCTACTACGCGGATTTCGCGGCTCCGCAGGCCCTCAGCCGCGTCTACGAGCATGCTTTCCTCCACGACGGGAGCTGGTCCTCCTTCCGCGGCCGCAACTGGGGCGCGCCCGTCCCGGCCGGGACGGATCCGAGGCGCTTCGTCGTCTTCGATTCCGACCACGACCAGGTCGGCAACCGCGCCACTGGCGACCGCCCGGCCGCCTCACTGAGCGATGACCTGCTGGCGGCAGAGGCCGCACTGATCCTGCTGTCGCCCTTCACCCCCATGCTGTTCGACGGGCGAGAGTGGGGTACTCGACGCCCCTTCCAGTTCTTCACCGATCATTCGGAGACGGAACTAGCGCAGGCGGTGACACAGGGACGCCGCGATGAGTTCGCCTCCTTCGGCTGGGATGCCGATGAGGTGCCCGATCCGCAGGACAGTTCCACCGTGACGGCCTCCGGTGCTCGACTGAGCGAGCCGCTTCAGCCGATTCACGCCCTGCATGCCTCCCCTGGTACCAGGATCTCATCGCCTGCGGCGCAGGCTCGGTCTTGGCGAGCGCGGCCACGGCCCAGCCTGCAGGACACCGGTGATGTAGTCATCCTCACTATTCCTGCGGGCACTGGTCGTGCCGACGTCGAGCTGGTCGTCGTGGCCAGCCTCATGCCGGCAGGCGGATCAGGCGGCACAGATCTCAAGGCACTCGTACCGGACGCGGACGAGCTCGACCTGGCCCTGTCGTGGTTGGGATCGCCCTCTCGAAGGTTCGGTCCTGCGCGCGGGAGACGGCAGTTCTGACGCGTCGTCCCTGACAGAGCGCCGTTCCGCCGTCGTTCTCCTTGTCTTTGCGGTCTTAGCGCGCCCTGCGCGTCCATGGAGCCCCGCAGCGGTAAACCCTCGGTAACGAAGTGATCGATCCCGTCCAGATCGGATCTGCCGTCATGGATAATCTTACTTTCGGCGTGGCAGCGGGTATCACCGGTCTGCACCGGTAGCTCGGGCGAGGACCGACTCTTCCCCCACGGGGTTCCCCTGCATGACCCCAAGCCCGCCGTTCCCGACCGCTTCTGCCGAGGCACTGCTGTCCATGCGCCACGCCTCCAGACCCAGAGGCCTCGTGCTGGACGAGGTTCCTGCGCCACGCAGACTCGCGCCCTATGCAGCAGCACTCTCGGCCGAGCACAGTCGAAACACACTCCGACGCCCTGATAGCCTCCGGCAGATCCGTGGTGCTGCACGATCCCGCCGGCCAGGAGGCCTGGGATGGCGACTTCGATTGGTCGTCATGCGCGCGCTCTCGCCTTGATGAGGAGGTCGGCACCGACCCTCTCTCGGATCCGCGGCATGGTCCTGGCTGACCGATGCCCTGGATGGGGCGGGCGCGGGATACCGGGCGCTGGTCGGGACAGTCACCCGGGTGCTCTCCGAGACCTTCGGCGGACTCGAGCTCAACGACGCATGCGCGCACGCCGAGATCCGCGCCTCCTGGAGCCCACCACCCCGGACCCTCACACCGCACTTGGAGGCGTGGTACGAGCTGATCCACGTCGCTGCCGGACACGAGCCTGAGATCGCTACGCCCATCGAGCTCACGAGCGTGGTGCGGTGACCCAGTGAGCCCTTTGGCCCCGATCCGGCCCCTGTGCCAGGGACCACCGACTCTCGATCTCCCCCAAGATGTCGTGGCGTACACGTCCCGCGCGATGGTCTGCCTCGGTAACCGATTCGCCCGAGGCGCTTCGACGGGCCGTGGAGGCTCTGGCGGCGGGCACGGGCCCCATTGCCGTCGACGCCGAGCGCGCTTCGGGATTCCGCTATGGTCAGGACGCTTATCTCGTCCAGCTGCGTCGGGCGGGCAGTGGCACTGTGCTGATCGACCCGCCTCGCAACGGGGGCCCCTGATTCACTCGGGCCCGAGTGCTCGACGGACCGGAGTGATTCTGCACGCGGCAGATCAGGACCTGCCGTGCCTCACCAGCCTCGGCCTGACATCGCGCTCGTTGTTCGACACGAGCTGGCTCGCACGGCTGCTCGGGCGAGCGCACGTCGGCCTCGGCGCGGTCATAGAAGAGACACTGGGCCTGCGGCTCGCCAAAGATCACGCCGCCGCCGACTGGTCCGTCCGCCCGCTACCGGAATCCTGGTTGGTTTACGCGGCGCTCGATGTTGAGCTGCTCGCCGAGTTGCGTCAAGCCCTCGGCGCGGAACTCGCGGCAGTCGGAAAAAGCGGAATGGGCGGCGCAGGAATTCGAGTTCGAGCGAACTCGTCCGCCGCGACCGGCCAGAGTCGATCCGTGGCGGAAGACGCCGCGCGCCGGACGAGCCGTGCGGAGCAGACGATCGTTGGCTGTGCTCCGCGAACTGTGGACCGCGCGCGAGCAACTGGCAGCCGAACTGGATCGCACACCGTCCAAGGTCTTGTCGCACCACGCTTTGATCGCGGCGGCGGTAGCCCGCCCGACGTCGCGCCGCAAGCTCGCCGCCCTCAAGGAGTTCTCCTCCCGCCAGGCCCGCCAGCACCAGGAACAGTGGTGGAAGGCTATCGACCGCGCCATGAACCTGCCGGACAGCGAGCTGCCGCCCGTTCACGCCCCCTCGCCGGACGGCGAGCTTCCACAGCCGCGCTCGTGGGGCGGCATCATGGAGAGGCTGCGCGCATGCTCGACGTCGTGCGCTCGACAGTCCGCTCACGCGCCGACGAGCTGCGCCCTGCCGCAGGAACTGCTTCTGGCTCGATTCGCAGCGCCGTCTGGCCTGGGACCTCGGCCGGGCCCATGCGTCCGATGATCAGATCGCGATCACCACCGAGACTGTGGCTGAACGGCTCGCGGCCCTGGAGGCGCGTCCCTGGCAGATCGATCAGGTGGGGCCGGCTCTCAGCAGGCTCTTGCGAGCCGTGGCCTGACTGCTCATCGAGCCGGAACGCCCGGCCTGCCGCCCACCGCGTGCGACCGATCGCACCATGGGCCTGATACAGGACTGATACGCCACTGGTGCATCGGGAGTCGTGCACAGGGATGGCAGGGATGCCGCAGCCCGCACCCTCTGCGCGTCTGGTTACTCCTGTTAATGAACCGTGAGCCGTGGGACCGGAAAATGGCCCGAGTCGATTCCACGAGCTCGGGATCAGGGAGGGAGGGTCTCGCGCAAGCGGTAGTTCAGGCCCAGGGATGTCCATTTGTCGGCACCCATCTGGTGGAAGGGCAGGACTTCCACACGGGTGACGCTGCTGCCTCACTGCTCGATAATACCGGCAACGTTCTCCACGTTAACGGGGTCGTCGGTCAGTCCGGGACCCGAAACGAAACGCACCCAGATCTCGATGCCTCTGGCCGCCAGTCGATCCCCGAAGGCGATCGTGGGGGCGAGCTCGCGCCCTGTCACCTTCTTATAGGTCTCTTCGTTCCCGCTCTGACGTCAGAAGGACCAAGTCGATGTTGTCGAGCATGCCATCGGTGCTGGCGCCCTAGGTAGCCGGAGGTGTCGATGCAGGTGTGGATCCCCATCTTCTGCGCCCCGGCCAGGAGCTCGCCCGCGAGGCGGGGCTGCATGAGCACTTCCCGCCTGAGAGCGTGATGCCGCCCTTGGAGGCGCGGAACACCCCCGGTACCGCCTCATACGGCGCAGGAGCTCGGAGGCCTCCCACCGGCTCCCCGTCCCTCATGAGGAAGGTGTCGGGATTGTGGCAGTAGAGGCATCGCAGGCAGCCGTTGAGGAAGACCGTCATCCTCGTACCCGGTCCGTCCACCGCGGTGACCAGCTCCCAGGAGTGGATGGAACCGAGCGACCCGTCGCGCATCCGGGCGAGCTGCTCCGAGCGCTGTAAGTCGTTCAGCTCCTCGAGTCCACTGATTCCGGCCCTGCGCAGGCGGGGCGGCCGGGGCCAGGAAGTCCTGGTCCCGGCCGCCCAGCGCCACGGGGGTGATGGTCTCAGTCATCTGAGTCCAGCACCGATCGGCTCAGGCGCCGGCGTGGAAGGTGCGGTTGAGGACGTCCAGCTGCTGCTCGCGCGTGAGCTTGACGAAGTTGACGGCGTAGCGGGAGACGCGAACCGTCAGGTTCGGGTAGTTCTCCGGGTGCTCCATCGCGTCCTCAAGAGTGTTGCGGTCCAGGACGTTGATGTTGGCGTGGTACAGGCCCTTGACGCCCCCGTTGTCCTGACGCTGCGCCTTCATCGAGGCGAGGCGCTCTTCGTATGGCCATGATCGGCCCTTTCTAGTGATGAGAGATGTGTTCGACAGAGAGTCGTTGGGAGACCGTCGATCAGATCTCGGCGCAGATCATCCGGCACGAAGCCGGCGTCGAGAACGCCCACGAGGTTGGCCACGCGCTCATCGAGCGTGCGCCCCAGGCCCTGCGGGGTGATCGTGTTGGTCAGCGAGATGCCGTCGAGGGCGTCGTTGTAGTCGAGCTTGCCGACGGGAGGAGCATGGAGGCGACCATGCCGTGAGTGTCCATGCCGTTCTCCGCTGGCGCCTGGGAGAAGGGCGCCCTCTGGTGGCCGGAGGGGGCAGGTGGCCTTACCGTGAGACGACGTTGGGGTGATCAGAGGAAACGGACTGAGTCGGGATCGCGTCGCGGTAGAAGGGCTGCTCCTTGATCTTCGACGCGACCGTGTGAACCACGGTGGCGGCGATGATCGTCGGCGCGGTCGTCGTCGTTGCCGTAGATCGGGAAGTCGCCCTCGGTGATGTAATCGACCACCAGGCCGATCTCGTCGCGCACGGGAGTCACCTTGGCGTACTTGATGGCGCTCAGGGAGTCGGCCACGATGGACAGCCCGGCGATGCCGCAGCCCATGGTGCGCACGATCTCCGAGTCGTGCAGCGCCATCTCGATCGCCTCATACGCATAGCGGTCGTGGCAGTAGTGGATGATGTTGAGGGCCTCGACGTAGGTGGCCACCACCCAGTCGAGCATCTTCTCGTACTTGTCCCAGACCTCGTCGAGTCCAGGGGCCCGTCGCCCTCGATGCCGGGCAGGCCGGTGACGACCTCGCTTGCCGCTCATCTCGTCGCGGCCGCCGTTGATGGCGTAGAGCAGGCCTTGGCGGAGCTGACGCGGGCGCCGAAGAACTGCATCTGCTTGCCCACCCGCATCGGGGATACGCAACAGGCGATGGCCGCGTCATCGCCCCAGTGCTCACGGATCTGCTCGTCGGCCTCGTACTGGATGGAGGAGGTCGTGATCGAGATCAGGGCGCGAGTCCTTGCATCCTGCGGCAGGTTCTCGTCCCAGAAGATCGTGATGTTCGGCTCGGGCGGGGCCGAGGTTGCGCAGGGTCTGCAGGGAGGCGGAAGGAGGTCTTGGTGACCAGAGCGCGCGGCCGTCCTCGCCGAATCCGGCGTCCGACCAGGTGGCCCAGTAGGGGTCTCCGGAGAAGATCTGGTCGTGATCGATCGTGCGAAGGAAGCGCGTGATGCGCAGCTTCATGACGATGTTGTCGATGAGCTCCTGAGCACGGGTCTCGTCGATGACGCCGTCTCGCAGATCGCGCTCGAAGTAGATGTCGAGGAAGCCGGACAGGGCGCCCGATGCTCATGGCGGCACCGTCCTGGGACTCACCGAGGCCAGGTAGGCGAGCGTAGGTCCACTGCACGGCTTCGTGGGCGTTCCTGGCGGGGCCGGAGATGTCGTAGCGTAGGAGGCGGCCATGGCCTTGAGCTTCTTGAGGGCCTTTCGATCTGCTCGGAGTGCTCCTCGCGGAAGCTCGCCCAGTGCTCGAGAAGGGCTTGTCCGCCACCGAGTCCTTGGCCCGCTGCTTCTCCTCGATGAGGAGGTCGACGCCGTAGAGGGCCACGCGGCGGTAATCGCCGATAATGCGGCCGCGGCCACAGGCGTCAGGCAGACCGGTGATGATGTGGCTGGAGCGCGCCGCGCGGATGCGCGGCGTGTAGATGTCGAAGACGGCATCGTTGTGAGTCTTGCGGTAGCGGGTGAAGATCTTCTTGACCTCGGGTTCGACCTCCTTGCCCGCTTCCTTGATCGCGGTCTCCACCATGCGCCAGCCACCGTTGGGCATCATGGCTCGACGCAGCGGGAGTCGGTCTCGCAGGCCGACGATGACGTCGTCATCCTCGCTGATGTATCCGGCGGGGAAGGCGTCGATGTCGGCAGGCGTGGGTATCGACGTCGAGAATGCGGACCTTGCGCTCCTCGGAGGTAGTCCTTCTCAGGACGTCCCACAGGCGCAGGGTCTTGTCCGTCGCGTCCGCGAGAACGACGCGTCTCCGTCGTAAGGGGTGTAGTTGCGCTGGATGAAGTCGCGGACGTCGATGTCCTCGGTCCACGGCCCGGTGACGAAGCCCCTCCACGCATCGCGGCTGGTGCTGTCCTCCGCTGTCGCTGTGGCGGATGCTGGCGACCTCAGTGGTCATCCGTGCCCTCCTGTGGGTGGCCTATGGGTGGGTGGCCGGAGCCACCCGGTTGTTCAGCGCCCTTGTGAGGCGTGGCGGTACATCATTGCGCCGTCCCGACCAGAGTAGGCGGTCCTCGACAGCAGTGGGAGCCCCTCGTTCACAAGACCGGTGGGATCACTCACACGCATAGGCCGCACATCAAACAATGAGGACCTATGGTCCTACTTGAATGTCAGGGCGATCCGCATATCGAACACGGGACTTACCGGCCCGCACACAAGATTTCCCCACTCACACAGAACTGCTGGTTATCGCATCAATAGGACAGGCGTCCCACGGTGCACCCTCTCAGACAGCGCTCAGAAGGCGCCGAGCAGTGGCGGCGATTCCTCGGTATCCATGCCGAATTCCGGCCAGAAGCTGCTTGCGGCTCGCGGTGCCCAGGAACTCGGCGCGGCACACCCACGCGCGCCACGACCGGGCAGCGCCGACCGGTCTCAGCCGCATTGTCCTCGAGCGCATCTCGCAGCTGCGAGCCGATGCCGCCGTCGACCAGTCCGTCCTCCCGACGACGACTCCGTCGAAGGACCCGCGCCGTCTCCACCAGGGCCCTCGGAATCGGCACGACCCAGCGCGGAGCCGCCACCGCGACGCTCGCCCTCGTCGGCCAGATCGCGTCCGGCCGCCAGAACGGCAGGCGTCATGGCGCCGACGGCCACCAAAGCAGGCGCCGCTCCCCGGCCCCGTCGTCATCGGCCTCCATCAGCACGTCGACCGCCTCGAAGGGGTCATTCGGCGGCCCCCATCACCCGCAGGCAGGGGCGCGCTCGGGCAGTGCGCCTTTGGGATAGCGCAGCACGGTGGGCCCATCGGAGGTGGCCGCAGCAGTGCGCAGATCCTCGCGCAGGGTCGTCTCGTCGCGCGGCGCGGCCAGACGCAGCCCGGGCACGTGGGACAGCAGCGCCATGTCCCACATGCCGTTATGGCTGGCGCCATCGGTCCCGGTCAGCCCGGCTCGGTCGAGCACGATCGTGACTCCCGCGTGGTGCAGGCCGACGTCCGCTGAGAACCTGGTCGAAGGCCCGATTGAGGAAGGTTGCGTACAGGGCCACCACGGGATGGAGGCCGGCGAAGGCCATGCCGGCACTGGCGGTCAGCGCGTGCTGCTCGGCGATACCGACGTCGATGACCCTGTCGGGCAGAGCATCCGCCATCGGCTGCAGGCCGACCGGCTGCTGCATGGCGGCGGTCACTGCGACGATGCGCTCATCCGCTCGAGCCAGTTCCCAGGATCTCCTCGGCGAGACAGAGGTCCACCCGAAGCGCGAGGGCACGATCGGCGAGTCCGCTCTCGGGGTGGATGCGCCCGACGGCGTGGAAACGATCGACGACGTCCTCCTCAGCGGGGTGTAGCCCCTCCCTTCTCCGTGATGACATGGACGATGACCGGATCCGCACACTCCCGCGCCCGCGTGAGGGGCGAACTCCAGGGCCGTCTCGTCGCCCGTCAACCGGTCCGGTGTACTTGATGCCGAGGTCCTCGAAGAGCCGAGGGGACCAGGGACGATCCCGAGCCCCGCTGAGTCCGTGCAGCGCATCGAAGGCGGCGCGCCCGGGCGCCCCCTGGGTGAGCAGCGTGCGCTTGACCCCGGCCAGCATCCGCTCGTAGCCGGGGTTGGTGCGCAGTGCATCGAGGTGGTGGGCCAGTCCTCCGATGGTGGGGGCGTAGGAGCGCCCGTTGTCGTTGACGACAACGACCAGGTGCTTGTCGGAGGAATCGGCGATGTTGTCCAGGGCCTCCCAGGCCATCCCGCCGGTCAGGGCACCGTCCCCGATCACAGCCACCACATGGCAGTCCTCGTGCCCCTGAAGATGGTTGGCGCGGGCGATGCCATCGGCCCACGACAAGGATGTGGATGCGTGGGAGTTCTCCACGACGTCGTGCACCGACTCGCTGCGAGCCGGATACCCGGACAGGGCCATCGCGCTCGCGCAGGTGGGTGAAATCCTGCCTTCCCGGTGAGCAGTTTGTGGACATAGGCCTGGTGACCGGTGTCGAAGACGATGGTGTCGCGCGGGGGAGCGGAAGGTGCGGTGCAGCGCCAGGGTCAGCTCGACGACACCGAGATTGGGGCCGAGTGGCCCCGGTGCGAGCGACCGTGGCGACGAGGTAACGGCGGATCTCTCCCGCCAGAGTGACCAGATCCTCACTGGTGAGCCGGTCCAAGTCAGTGGGCCCGTGCAATCGAGTTGAGCAACGGCGTGTGGGGCAGCGCCACGCCGGCCTCACCGGCGCCCGCGGGCACTGTCTCTCTACTCATCAGCGCTTTCCTCCCGATCCTGGTCCTGCTGCGCGCTCATGCCCGCCCTGTCTCGGCCTACTCGGCCTACTCGGCCCGCATGGCCTGCCTCGGCCCTCTGACCCAAGCCTGCACGAGGCCGCGGGCAGCATGTGACGCAGCACTTCAGCATAGGCGCTGGACGCCTTCGCGGAGGCCTCGCTGTGGCCGATCGCAAGCACGTAGGGTTGGGCGGTGTGGCGCTGCGCGCCGCGCCCCGCCGTACCGCACTCAGGAGGAACCCGCAGACACCACGGCTCCGTTCGGGACCTGGCCGTCCCCATCACGCCCGGCACCATCACCACTCGGACGGTGCGCCTGTACAGTGCGCGTGGACGGTGCGGACACCTACTGGGTGGAGCAGCGCGCCTCGCAGGCCGGCCGCAACGTCCTGCTGCGCCGGGGCGGGGACGGCTCAGTCGGGGAGATCCTCCCCTGACCCCTCCGACGAGCTCGTCGATGTGCACACCCGTGTGCACGAGTACGGCGGCCGGGCCTACGCCGTGGACTCCGGAATCATCGTCGTGTCCCACGCCGGTGACGGGCGCCTGTACCGCTATGACGTCGCCCATCGCATGCGCGGCCTGGTGCCCTTGACGATCTACGGCGACGTGCGCCACGGCGACCTCGAGATCGACACCGCGCGCGGCCTGGTCTACGCAGTGCGCGAGGACCACCGCGGTGACGGCGAGGCCGTGAACTCGCTGGTGGCCATCCCGCTCGACGAGCTCAGCGGCGCGCGAGGACGCCCCGGTGATCACAATCATGTCCGGGACGGACTTCGTCACCTCCCCGACCCTGTCCCCCGACGGCGAGCACCTGGCCTGGATCACCTGGGACCACCCGAGCATGCCGTGGGAGAGCACGACCCTGCACGTGGGGGATCTTCTGCCCGACAGCCGTATCGGCGAGCAGACGGTCATCGCCGACAGCGGTGCCGTCTCCGAGCACTGGTTCGAGGAATGCAGATGGTGCATATCTCCAACGCCTCAGGGCTTCTCCAATCTGTACCGCACTGAGGGTTTCCCGCGCCGCGGCACCACTCGCGAGGGCTGGACGACCGGGCTGCGCACGCGCCCGCTGCACCCCGTCGAGGCCACCTTCACCTCGCCCGCCTGGGAGCTGGGCCCCCACCACTACGACATCCTCGACGGCGAGCACCTCATCGCCTCCTGGGCGCGCAACGGCATATGGCACCTCGGCACGATCAGGCTCTCGAACGGCGAGCTGGAGGTGGGAACATCGGCTGGCAGCCGTTGGGCAACGTCGCCTCATCCGCGGGGCGGGTCGTCATGCTGGCCAACAATGAGATGGAGCTGCCCGCGATCATCGAGGTGCGCGACGGCGGCATCGACGTGCTGCGAAACTCTGGCGAGTTCGCGGCGGAGCCATTGGAATCTCTCTGCCCACGCCCGTGGGTGGCCGACCAGCGCGGACGCTACACGCGCACGGCTTCTTCTACCCGCCATCGTCGGCATCCCACACCGGCCCCGACGACGAGCTGCCCCCGCTGATCGTCAACGTCCATGGCGGCCCGACGGCGGCGGCCCGTCCCGGTTACGACCTGAACATCCAGTACTGGACGAGCCGCGGTTTCGCCTACCTGGACGTCAACTACCGGGGCTCGACCGGCTACAGCACCCACTACCGGCACGCGCCTCGACGGCCACTGGGGCGTCTACGACGCCGATGACGTCATCGCGGGCGCCGAGTTCCTCGCCGCCTCCGGCGAGGTCGACCCTGCTCGCATCGCCGTGCGCGGCGCCTCCGCCGGCGGTTTCACAGGGTCTGGTGGCGCTCACCCGTTCCACCGTGTTCAGCGCCGGCACCTCCTTGTACGGTGTGGCGGACCTGGCCCTGCTGACTCGTACCACGCACAAGTTCGAGCGCCGCTACATCGGCACGCTCGTGGGCGCGGAGGGCGCCGACGCGCCAGTGCTCGCGGGCGCTCACCGCTGCACCACATCGACGACATCCACGCCCCGCTGCTGCTCCTGCAGGGCGGCGAGGGATCGATCGTGCCGGCCGACCAGGCGACGACCATGTACAACGCCGTCAGGGGCCAAGGGCCTGCCAGTGGCGCTCGAGGTCTTCCACGGCGAGGGGCACAGGGCTGCGCCTGGCGTCGAATATTCACCGTGCTCTGCGCGCCGAGCTGAACTTCTACAGCCAGGTATGGGGCCTGGAGCTCCCGGAGGAGGACTCGATCGCGATGCATGTGGAGAACCTGTGAGCCCTCATTCCCGTCCGGCTTCTCCCTCGCCCTCCCCGCCGCTGTAGATCCCCGCTGCGACAGGCGTCTTCAAGAATTCCCGACCACCGCACAAGCACACCAACCACATCCATGACCACACGGCCCGCCTGCGCGCGCCTTCGCAGCGCTCTTCTGGGACTGCTGCGCGACCACCGCAGCGGCCTGTTCATGCTGGCAATCGCAGTCGGCCTCGCCTCGGGAGCGGGCGCCGTCCTGTTCCGCCTGGGAATTGACGCCTGGACCAGGTTCCTGACCGGGGCGCAGGACTACACATGTCCCTGGGGCCCAGTACCGGCGCGCTGTCCGGGTTGGGCAGGTGGTTCCTCGTGGTTGCGCCGGTTCTGTCGGGCATCGTGATCGGCCCCTCAGTGATGCGCTGGGGCCGCGCCCCGACGGGGCATGGAGTATCAGGGGTCCCTCGTGGTCGTCCCGACTCTCCGACGGCGCCATGGCCCCGGCCCGGCTGCGGCGACTGTGAGTCTCGGCGGCGCTGACCGCAGGCGGCGGGGGCTCGGTGGGACCGAGGGCCGATCGCCGAACTCGGAGCCAGCGCCACGAGCCTGTTCAGCAGGCGCCTCCGGCCTTCCGCGGCGGGCGGTGCGCCTGCTGGCGGCGGCCGGGACCGCCGCCGGCATCGCGGCGGCCTTCAGCACTCCCGCTCGCAGGGGCCTTCTTCGCGATGGAAGTGGTGCTGATCGATTTCACCGTCGACGCCTTCGCCTTCGTGGTGCTCGCCTGCGTGTCCTCGACGGTGCTCTCCCACCATCTGCTGGGGGTATCGCTGTCGCTGTCCCTGCCGTCCCCTGAACCTCACCGGCGATACCCAGCTCGGCTGGGTGGCTCTGCTGGGGATACTGGGAGGCCTCATCGGCGTGGGCTTCTCCCGCGCTCGGTACCTGAGCGCCGATGCCGCTACCGCCGGGGCCGATCGACTCCGGCTCCTCATTGGGCCCGGCCGGCGCTGGGGGACTGCTATCGCAGGCGTCCTTCTGGTGGTGCCGGACGTACGGCGAATCCTCGGCAATACTCGGCCGCGCTCGGACGGGCGCTACACCGCACTGGCCCTGGCCCGGCCTGCTCCTGGCCAAGATCATCGCGACGGCGGTAACCTCGCTGTGGGCATGCCCGGGGGCGTCTTCGCCCCGTCATTGTTCATCGGCGGCATGCTGGGGAGCATGCTTCGGCATGATCGTGGCCTGAACCGCCCCGAGGCCGCCGCGGTCTTCGGGGTCGATGGGGATGGGGGCCGTGTTCTCCGGCGCCGCCCGTGCGCCGATTACCAGCGTTGTCCTCATCATCGAGATGACGGAGCAGTACAACCTGCTGATTCCCCTCATGCTCGCCGTTGCCCGTCCCACCGTCACGGGGCGCTTCTGACCCGCTCGACCATCTACACCGAGGGAGCTGCGGCGCCGCGGCCTGAGCATCGAGGATCCCCAGGCGCCGACCTCCGTCGGCGCCCGCTTCAAAGGCATTGGCGACAGTCGCACCGTTCCTCGAACCGGGAAGACGATGCGACTTCACGGGGCAACGCGTCCGATCGATCATCGGCATCGAACGCTGACAATCCCGACGGCGCTGACAAACACTGAAATTGAAATACTGAAAATACTGAAGACGGCTCGAGACCTCGGTGAAGGTCGCCCAAAGCCATCGTCAGTCGCGACCCGACTGCGCCGTCCTGGTCCGCTCAGCCAGCGTGGCCCCTTAGCTCATCCATCCGCTCGGCATTGATGACGATGCGGCGCAGATACTCCAGCCACATCAGCCCGTGGCCAGGATGGGGAGCAGGAGCGGCAGGTAACCGTGACGACGACCGCCATCCGCCCACGCTGGCCTCCAGGCCCTCCGCGGCATCCGTCCACGTCAGCACGCCGATGAGCACCGCGCCGGTCAGCAGCGCGCTCAGGGCTCATCCACCCGGTGAGCCGCATACGGCGTCCGTTATGCGCCACGCAGATCGCCAGCAGGGACGAACAGGAGGCCGGCGCGACGTTGATGGATCCAACGACCGGGGCAACATGCGGTGCGCGCACCAATGAGATCGTAGCGGGGATCAGGATGACCAGGCCGAAGACCGCGAAGACGACCACGAAGAACGCCCCCACCCGTGCGCGGGACGACGCCGGTCCTCAACGCCACGGACCTGGAGACGGTCGTCCGCTGGTGCAGACATCGCGGAATCTCCCTTATGGACAACACGGAAACACGGTTCTTACGGCACAGTCCGAGCGCAACGACCCTGGACAGCTGCGGGCACACTACCATCGGAGGCTGTGACCATCCTTGAACTGACGACCTCCTGTGATCCCCGGCTGAATATCGATGTACTCGTTCTGGCGGCTGCGCATCGACCGGGACCCTGTCCTGCTGACTGACGGCGTCGTGAATCAGGGGGCTCGACTTCACGGCCCTCGCACGCCCTGCCCACCACCGGCTTCACCGAGAAGCTTGATGCGGTCATCAGAGTGCCCTCCAGCGTTCTGGGCTCCGATGTGAGGGCAGTGAGGGCGGACAGTCTCCTCATCGTGGGTACCGGCCCCGGCCTCGCTGCCGGATCGGGCGACGAGACCGCGCTGGGGGCCGATCGAGCGGGGTGCTCAGAAGGGCTGCCGGATGCGCGCGAGCTGGCGGAATGGACTCGCTGCTTTCTCCTCCCGGCTGGCGATCTCGATGATCTTGCGCGCGGTGACCGAAAGGCGCGCTTGTCGGCGCCTACGCCTGGTCGGGACGCGTGCCGGCACCCACAGCGCCGCTGGGGCGCCGTCGTCGCCACTGCTCTGGCGGACTCTGTGGAGGCCAGTGCCGCCGAGGCGCGCGCCATCCCGCTCTGGCCGAGGCGACCGCTCTGGCACGTGATCTCGTCAGCTGAGCCGCCGAACCGCCTGACTCCGCAGACCTTCACCCAGCGGGCGCGGGCCATCGCGGATGATGCGGGCCTCGGCATCGAGATCCTCGACGAAGCGCTCTCGCGCGAACAGGGCTTCGGCGGCATCGTCGGCGTCGGCCGGGGCTCGCACGCCGCCCTTCCTCGTGCGAGGTCTCCTGGGTGCCGGAAATCCGGCGCAGCGCAACGCTGATCGGCAAGGGAATCACCTTCGACTCCGGCGGCCTGTCACTCAAGCCGCCGGCCTCCGTGCGGAGATGAGAGTCGGACATGGCCGGTGCGGCCACCGTTCTGGGCAGCGGTGCTGGCGGCGGCTCGCCTGGAACTGGGGGTGCGCGTGGACGCCTGGCTGGCTCTGGCCGAGAACATGCCCACGGCCGACGCCCAGCGCCCCAGCGACATTGTGAGCGATGCGCGACGGCACCACGGTGGAGGTCACCAACACTGATGCGGAGGGCCGTCTGGTCATGGCTGACGCCCTGGCGCGCGCCATTGAGGACAAGCTCGACTGCGTGCTCGATATCGCGACCCTTACCGGGGCGCAGATCATCGCGCTGGGCGACCGGGTGTCGGGTGTATGGGCACGCCGCCGCTGCGCGACGAGGGTGGCTCGATGCGCCGCCGGAGGCCGGCGAGGCGTTCTGGCTTATGCCCCTGCCCGAGCACCTGCGCAGCGCCCTGGAGACCCCTTTCGCCGGGCTCGCAACGCCGATATCAGCAGCCGTGCAGGAGGAATGTCGTGGCGGGGCTCTTCCTGCGCGAGTTCGTGGGCGATGTGCCGTGGGCCCACCTCGACATCGCCGGCCCGGCCTACAACGAGAAGTCGCCCTGGGGAGCGACGCCCGTCGGCAGGACGGGGCCGGCCTCGCCACGCTGCTGGCCCTTCTCAGCGACCGCGGCCGGCGGCCACCCAGCGAGCCGCTCCGATAGGTGATAGGTCTCACAGGTCTTGCAGGACTCAAGTCCTTCCGAGCGAGCAGTTTCGGGAGCTGCGGGCAGCAGCCAGATGCAACAATGGGCACCGTGCCCGAGCCGCTCTGGGAGAGCGGAGGATATCAACGAGGAGTTTTCGTGACAGACACCGTGTACGACATGGTCATCCTGAGGCGCCGGTTCCGGGCGGTTACGCAGCCGCGCTGCGCGGCACACAGCTGGGACTGACGGTCGCGCTCATCGAAGCGGACAAGATCGGCGGCACCTGCCTCCATCGCGGTTGCGTTCCGACCAAAGGCGATCCTGCACTCGGCCGAAACCGCCGAGGCCGTGCGCGAGGCCGCTTCGGTGAGCGTCAACGCCGTCTTCAGGGTCTCGATATGCCCGCCGTCCAGAAGTACCAAGAATGGCGTGGTCTCCCGGATGCACAAGGGCCTGGAGGGGCTCGTCGCATCCCGGGGCATTGAGTCGTGCGCGGCTGGGGCCGCTTGGTCGCCAAGGGACACCGTCGAGGTCAATGGGCGGCGCATACGGGGGCAGGGAACATCGTGCTCGCCTCCGGCTCGTTCTCCAGACCATCGGCCAGAGAGTCTCCGGGCCGGTCATGACGAAGCGATCAGGCTCTCGAGCTCGATCGCGTGCCGTCCTCGGCCGTGATTCTGGGCAGCGGGGTCATCGGCGTCGAGTTCGCCTCCGCCTGGGCCTCCATGGGCTCCCGGGTCACCATTATCGAGGACTCCCGTCTGGTTCCGAACAGAGGACGAAGCCGTTTCCAAGCAGCTCGAGCGGACCTTCCGTAGCCGCAGATCGCTTTCAGGACCAACACCATGTTCGAGGTCGGTCGAGGCGCACGGCCACTGGCGTGACCGTACGTACCGCCGACTCGAAGACGTACGACGCAGAGGTTCTTCTCATCGCAGTCGTCGCGGTCCGGCCACTGCAGAATCTCGGTTACGAAGAGGCCGGGTCGCCATGGACCCGCAGACTTCGTCCTGACGGACGACTACGGCCGCACGAATGTCGACGGTGTGTGGGGCGGTAGGCGATATCGTCCCCGGCGTCCAGCTCGCCCATCGCGGGTTCGCCGGGGCATCGTGGTCGCCGAGAAGATCGCCGGACTCGGATCCCCGCCCGTTGGCGACACGCTGGTCCCCCAAGGTGACATTCTGCGAGCCCGGATCACTCTGTGGGTCTGAGTGAGGCCCAGGCCATCGAGATCCACGGCGCGGAGAGGTCACGACAGCCCGAGTTCAACAGCCAGCCGGCAATGCCAGAGCCAGATCTTGGGAACGCGGGGCTTCGTCAAGCTCGTTTCGCTCAGAGACGGGCCCGTCGTCAGCTTCCACGCGATCGGCACGCGCATGGGCGAGCAGATCGGTGAGGAGCCAGCTGATCGTCGTGGAGGCCGATGCCACGATGTCGCTTCGCTCGTGCACGCTCACCCGACGCAGAATGAGACCATTGGGGAGGCCGCCATGGCTCTGGCGGGCAAACCGCTGCACAATCACGGCTGATCTCGAAGAGATAGAGAGTTTTCCATCATGTCCGAGTCCGTAAAGATGCCGCTCTGGGCGAATCCGTCACCGAGGGGCACCGTCTCGTCATGGCTCAAGGCCGTTGGCGACACCGTCGAGGTGGATGAGCCCCTCCTCGAGGTCGCAACCGACAAGGTCGATACCGAGGTCCCCTCCCCCGTCGCCGGCACGATCTTGGAGATCCGCGTCCCCGAGGACGAAACCGTCGAGGTCGGCACCGTTCTGGCCGTGATCGGGGCCCCTCCGAAGCAGGCGCCCCGCATCCGCCCCGGCCGCTCCAGCGCCTGCCGCCGCATCGGCTCCTGTTCCGGCTCCCCCAGCATCCGCCCCGGCCGCTCCGGCGCCTACTGCCGCATCAGCTCCTGTTCCGGCTCCCCCGACGCCGAGCGCCGCGCCGTCTCCAGCACCCGCGGCTCCGACGCCCGCCGCAGCCGCCCAACGACTCCCGCCCCCGCTTACGGGAAGCACGCGGCACCCACGCCCGCAGAGCCCGCAGATGCGGCGCCATCCGCCGCAGCTGTCGCCTCCGCCGCCTATGTCACTCCAATCGTGCGCAAGCTCGCTCCGGGACAAGGCATTGACTGACGACTCTCACCGGGACCGGCGTGGGCGGCCGCATCCCCAAGCAGGACGTCGAGGAGGCCGCCAAGAGGGCTGAGCCGCCAAAGCCGCGCCCAGGCGGCACCCGCAGCTGCAGCTCCGGCAACGCCAGCGGCCAAGCCGCGGCCGGCTCGTCGATACTGAGCTGCGCGGCACGACGCAGAAGATGGGCCGCCTGCGCCAAGTCATCGCCGAGCGCATGATCAGCTCGCTGCAGACCTCTGCTCAGCCTGACCACCCGTGGTCGGTCGATGTCACCCGTGTGGCCCGCCCTGCGAGCCGGGCCAGAACGACTTCCTCGCCAAGAACGGCACGAAACTGACCTTCTTGCCCTTCTTCGTGGCCGCTGCCACCGAGGCTCTCAAGGCCCACCCGAAGGTCAACGCCACGATCGACGACAAGCAGGTGACGTATCACGATGTCGAGCACATCGGCATCGCGGTCGATACCCCGCGCGGCCTGCTCGTGCCCGTGGTCAAGAACGCGGGCGACCTCATATCCCGGGCCTGGCCAAGACACATCGACAATCTGGCCGCCCGCACCCGGAAGGGGACAAGGTCAGCCGGATGAGCTGAGCGGCTCCACCTTCACGATCACCAATACCGGCAGCGGCGGTGCGCTGTTCGATACCCCGATCATCAACCAGCCCGAGGTGGCGATCCTCGGCCTGGGCGCGATCCAGAAGCAGCCGCGCGTGATCAAGGGGGCGGACGGAAACGAGGCGATCGCCATCCGCTCGGTGTGCTATCTGGCACTGTCCTACGACCACCGCCTGGTCGATGGCGCGGACGCCGCGCGCCACCTCATGACAGTCAAGCGGCTGGAGGAGGGGACTCGCCGGGGAACTGGGGCTGTAACCCAGCTCCGCCCTCGGCCCCGCCCCTGTCCGCCGTACAGCGCGGCCGAGGCTAAGCGGTAGCCCCGCACCTCGAGGTGCGGGGCCACGCCCATTCTGACGACGGTACTCGAGGGCAGCCGTCCCTCACAACAGTTCGGCCGCCGCTCGAGCGATGCCGGTGAGCATCTGCGCCACGCCCAGACGAATCCACCGCCAGGAGAACCAGTAGACGATAGGGCCGAACCGGCCCCAGGTCCGATGAGCCAGGATCAGGCGGAGGCGGGCGCCTCCGGGCGCCTCGGCCAGTCGCAGGTCCCGCACGAGGAGGACCTCGCCGTCGTGAGGGCCCGAGGCGGCTGCGCACGACCATACGATCCTGCCGCAGTCTCCTCCAGGCGCCAGCGCACGCGGCCCCTCTGACGGCGCCCATCGACTCGCTGCACGACGCCGTCCGCACGCAGCTCCACGAGCTCCTCGCGCGGTACCGCCCACTGGGTCAGCCCGGCGGGTCGGACATGCAGTGCGGCCAGGGTCCGCCGCCGGCACCGAGACGAAGCGCTCCTGACTCAGCACGCGGTCCAGACCGTATGACGCGTACTCATCGGTCAGCCGGTAGCGATGGGCAGTCAACTCCGACGACTCTGACAGCTCCGCCTCAGCGCGAGCCGCGTCCGCGCACAGGACAGCAGCGTCGGCGCCGCAGTAGTCCACGAGCCTGGCGATCGGGGTCTGCGGGCGGGCGGTCAGGGCCAGCACAGCACGAGGCCTGGATCGCCCGCTCCCTGCCGACGGTGTCGACGAGGCTCGGTGGCGGCCTGCGACATGGGGATCTCCCCAGACCCGGTCCCGCGATGAGATCACTCGCGGACAGGGGCTCAGGACGCAGACCCTCGGCAGGCGGATTCCGACGCGTGCGAGGTCGGCGTCGGCGAGCGCATCGACGGCGGTTCGAGCCCGCGCCAGGGGTCACGCCGTATGCTCCGAGGATGGCGGCGGCCCGACCTCCCTGGGCGATGGGGCCGAGTCAGGTGCTCGGGCTCGATCTGCCGGTGGCGCGATCTGGCCGCCTCCGACCATGCCGCGTTGACCCAGGTCAGGTAGTGGTCCATGGGCGCCAGTGCTCAACCCTCCGCGTCGGAGCCAGGGCCCGGAGATACGCGCCTGGCGTACTTCTTGTGGACGGCCTGCCGGGGAGACGCCGAGTTGAGCAGCGATCTGCGTCCACCCCATGCCTGAGCGCAGGGCGGCCTCGACCTGCGCCAGTTCGAGGGGTGTCGGCTGAAGCGGCGCAGCGCCGCGACGGCGCAGCACCCTCCTCCGGAGCGCGTGGTGTCGGCGGCTTCGGCGGCCGCAGTCAGAGCATCCATGCGAGCAACCTAAGTTGACACACTCGCGCGTCAACCCACGTTGCTCATTGGTCGTTCTCCACGGGCGCGTCATCGACGCCCTCGCACTCCGGCACAGCCCCTCAGTTGTTGATGCGCGAGCGCGGCGAGCGGGCGGCGATTGAGGCGGGTCACCCGGCGGGCGAAGTCCATGCGCTCCGACAGAGTCTCGTGCTCTCCCAGCAACGGACCGTCGAGCAGCAACGAGGCCAGCCGTGAACGAGGCCCAGATCGATGCTTCGATCTCGGGAGCCGCCCTCTCCCGCCCGCAACCATGCTCGCCAGCCGTGCAAGCTCACCGCGAGCACGCGTGCTCGCGCGTACGACTTCCGGGAAACGCTCCGGGGCGCACATATCAGGGACGGAACATCACGCGGAAGACGGGATTGCGAAGCGCGAACTCGATATGAGCATCTCCCGACGCTTTCAGCGTGGCAAGCAGCCCATGCGCCTGGAGCCCATCGTGCACCGCGCAACCGCTCCGCGAGCTCCTCGAGATCCTCGCACACCAATGCCGCCAGGATCGCCTCTCGATTGGCGAAGTGGTGGTACGGCGCCTGATGGGTGCATCGTGCACGACGAGCGACCTCGCGCATGCTCAGGGCGCTCGGTCCGCCCTCATTGAGAAGCTCTCGACTGGTCCGAAGAAGATCGGTGCGCAGGTCGCGACCACCGCGCTCAGCGCGATCGATCCGTTTGTTCGATCCCCATGCAGGGCAGTCTAGAACAGCCACTGGACAGTGTCTAGTCAGCTGCTACACTTCCACTTGACACTGTCTAACAACGACAAGAGGAAATGCGCATGACATATGACGCCATCGTCATCGGTTCCGGCATAGGAGGACTGACCACGGCGGGTCTTCTGGCCCGTGCGGCGGACAAAAAGGGTCCTCGTCCTCGAAAGACACACGGAACCGGGAGGGCTGACGCACACCTTCCGTCGCGATGGCGCCTCCTGGGACGTAGGCGTGCACTACGTCGGACTAGCTCGACCCGGGTTCTCAGATCCGCACGTACTCGACTATCTCTCGGACGGCGAGCTGGAGTGGAACCGCATGCCGGAGGTCTGCGACCGTTCGTGATCCGGGGAATCGACCTGCGCGCCAGCAGCAGGGCTGAGCGATACGAGCGCACCCTCATCAAGGAATTTCCGGCCAAAGCGGCTGCTATCCGGCGCTACTTCAAAGATGTTCGCCGGGGCCACATCCTGGGCGACACTCGAATTCGTTCAGAATGGTGCCCGTCCCATCACTCCTGTGCCTCAGATTCGTGCAGCGCATGACCGGACGCACCGCCACCGGCGCAACGAAGGCATATCTGGACGCCCACTTCCGCTCCCCGAGCTCAAAGGGCCGTCCTGGCCAGCCAGTGGGGAGACTACGGCTGCCGCCCCGCGTTCCGCCTTCGCCGTGCGCGATGATCGCTCCACTATCTGGACGGCGGATGGTTCCCCAAAGAGCGGCGAGTGCGACATCGCCCGCACGTTCGAGAAGGGGATCGAGCAGGCCGGAGGAGCGGTCCGGGTCGCCCAGGAAGTCACGGAGATCCTCATCGAGGACGGTGCCGCCGTGGGCGTGCGCGCACTGGATCATCGCGGTCCGATCGCACGCGAGCGGACCTACCAGGCGCCTGGTCATCTCCGCCATCGGCGCCTCCAGCACGTTCTCCCGCCTGGCACCCACCGGCGGCGCCGTCGGGCGCCACCGCTCCTGCCCGGCGCACAGTAGCGCCTCGGGCACCGGAGCATCGGCCGTCACTGTGTTCCTGCGCCTGCGTGATGATCCGCGCAGCATCGGCGTGGACGGCGGCAATATCTGGGTCGATCGGGACCTCGACCACGATGCCGCCAGGACGCATGGAGCCGCCCTGCTGGAGGAAGCCGCGGAACGCCTTCGTCTCCTTCCTCCTCGAAATCAGGCGAAACGCCTCACACCGCCGAGATCATCTCCTTCTGCGATGCCGAACCGTTCGCGTCGTGGGCCGACCGCCCGCAGGGCGACCGCGGCGCCGATTACTCCGCCCTCAAGGAGCGCATCGCCTCCGGCATGCTGGCTCTTGCGGAAACCGCCGTTCCCGGTCTGACCGACCTGGTGGAGTACGTGAGGCTTCCACTCCCCTGACCTTCGAGCACTACACCGCCCATCCGGCCGGGGCCTTCTACGGGGTGCCCGCAACTCCGCAGCGGTACAAGGCCCGGCCGCTGGGTCCGCGCACGGCTGTACCCGGTCTGCTGCTGTCCGGACGGGATGCCGGAAGCCTGGGCATCGTCGGCGCCATGATGGGCGGAGTGAGCGGCCGCCTGCCAAGCGCTCGGTTCACGCGGATACCCCATGATCACCAAGGCCGTGCGCACGAAGACTCCGACGCAATCCGACATCGGTCCTCGCCTGCTTCCCGAGGGGAAGCATCATGTCACCGTGGCCTCCAAGCGGCGCCTGACGCTCCAGCATCTGGGAGGTGAACCTGGAGGTGGAAGGCTCAGTCGGCGCATGGGCTCCAGGACAGTTCGCCCGTCTTCATGTCGGCGACGATTCGTAGCGCGACTACTCCATCGCCGGCCTCGAGGGACGGCGTGCTCCAACTGCTCATCTCGACGCGCACGGGCGGGCGCGGGTCGCGGTTCATCGAGAAAGTAGAGACGGGGACTCGTACCGTCGTCGAGCTGCCTCTGGGCGGATATCAGCTCAAGGAGACCGGACGGCCTCGCATATTCATCGCCACGGGTACCGGCCTGGCCTCTTCCTGGCCATGTTCCGCCATGCGGATAGTCTTGAGAGACACGCTCCTGTTCGGCTGTCGCAACCGCGAGGAGGACCTCACCGCCATGGTCGATGCCACCCTGCCCGGCCGCATGGTGCGCTGCCTCAGCCGCGAAACGGCCGACGGCTTCTTCCACGGGCGGGTGACGGAGGCGCTCGCAGAGCCGACATCGACCTGTCGGGGGCGGACGTCTACCTGTGCGGCTCCGCCGCCGCTGGTGATGGACTGCCGAGCGATCCTCGATCAAGCGGATGCCGCGGAGGTGCTCACCGGACCCTACTGAATTGTCCTGCTGAGTCCTACTGAGCCTCACTGAGACAGCACTGGAGCGGGAGGCGGGGTCAGTCCGCCTGCAGGACCTCGGCCACCCTCCACGGCCCGGGGACCAGGACGAGCACGACATCTCGGGTCTCCTGAGCCGGCACCGCCCGTCTCGATCCGTCGGCACCGATGCGCACTGAGGGCGCTTGCGACTGCGACACACGTACGGCGGTGGCATCCGGCCAACTCTCAGCGACCTCCTGAGCCTCCTGCCCGACCCGCGCACCGGTCACGGGTGCACCATGGTGTCCAGCTCCTCGATCCGCTCTCCCGAGTCGGAGATCGTGGCCAGCAGCGCCTCGTCGGCCAGGGCCGCGGGAGAATCCGGAACGGTCGTGGCCGCCAGGGCCTCGGCATCGTTGTCGTTCAGGGCGGAATCCCTCGCCAGAGACAGCTCGACGACGATCGGCAGCATATCGGGCGCCTCGGGACTCGCAGTGCCTGTCGCATCCGCTGTATCTGCCGTATCCGCTGTGCTCCCCGAATGGCGGCATCCGGAGCGTCGCAGAGCCCATCGCGGCCCCCTGCGGATCATCCGTCTCGGCCGATACCGGTGCGGAGGAAGGGGAAGTGGCCAACAATGCGGAAGCCTGCATCCAGTCGGGCCGCCATCCCCGCGCCACGGCGGCAGCGCCTAGCGCAATGCTGAGCGCCAGCAGCACCAGCCCCAGACGTGCTCCCCGCCCACGGCGACCGGTGGGACACATCCCGGCTCCCAGGTTCGCTGCACCGGGCCGCCCCGCCTCGGAGGGGCGGCCGCGTCGTGAGACACGGCGCGTCGGCCGCGAACTCGCGGCCTGCAGTGCCCGGCGGCCAGTCTGGCCCCATCGGGCAGTTCGATGACGCCCGGTTGACCGATCTCGGGGCGCGGGCGGCCGGGTCGCGGCACTGGGCCTGCGGTCCGGGTCGGCGTCCAGGGCGTCGGGAAGCACTCGCCAGCCGCTCGGCCAGGGCCGGTGACCCGCCGCGCACTGGCGCGGCAGAGCCGCCAGGGAGTAGACGTCCGCGGCCGCGTCGCCGCGCCCCTCCCCGCGCTCAGGGCGGCGCTCGACTCGGTGCCGGTCTCCAGCCCTCTCAGCGGATCGATGAGGCGAACCGGCTGCCCATCGGTATTGACGATGACGGTGGCCGCCGCCACATCACCGTGAGCCGTGCCCCGCTCGTGCAGATGCGCCAGTGCGCCTCCCAGGTCGTCGAGCAGTCGTGGCCTCATCGCGGTCAGTACCGCCGCGAGCCCCCAGCACGACCGCCAGATCGGCGATGATGAACTCGCTGAGCACACCCACGCGGCCCTCCGGCAAAGAGATCACCGGCGCACTCCCGCGATCGCCTTGTGGCGCAGCAGTCGCAGGTCGGCCAGGCGGCGCAGAACTCGAGCCTCAGCGGCGCTCCGTCCACGACGTGACGCGACGTCATTCCCGGCAGCGTCCAGGTGCCCGCCGCGGGGCGAGATGGCCCGCGCGATCACGCTCCCATCGGCTCGCCGATGGCCAGCACGCCACGAGCTCGTCGCCTCCACCTCCACGGGGAGGTCTGTGTCCTGCGACGGCTGCTCTCATCATCACGTGACGCCTCTGATCTGGCACGACGCTGCTTCAGGGATCTCATGACCGTCATCGTCCTTGCCAGGTCCGCTGTCGCACCAGGTTCGAGACTGCCTGTGGATAACTTTCGCGTCCGGGCGCCTGGTGAGCGCGGCGTGCACCGATTTGGACGTCGCCCTCGGCTCCCGCCTGATCCCCTTCCAGGAGGGATGGGAGCTCCAGCGGCGGATCCACGAGGAGGTCGTCGGGGAACGCCGTCCCTCAACACTCATCATGCTGGAGCATGAACCCGTCTACACGGTGGGCCGCAGAGCGCATTCCTGGGAGCGCCCCGACAGCGGCTTCGTTGAACCGGGGCATGTGCCCGTCGTCGATGTCGATCGGGGCGGGAAGACCACATGGCACGGCCCGGGTCAGCTCACGGTTTACCCGATCGTGCCCTGGCCTCCCCATTGATGTGATCCAGTACGTACGCGCACTGGAAGCAGCCGTCATTGAGGTGTGCGCCGACTACGGGCTCGCCGCCATACAGGTCGAAGGGCGCTCCGGCGTGTGGATCGGGGCGGAGCCCGATTCGCCCTCTCCGTTCCGCGCGGTAGAGCGCAAGATATGCGCTCTGGGAGTGCGAGTGGCCCGCGGCGTGACGATGCACGGCATCGGCCTCAACGTGAATCCGGACCTGACCGCTTTCAGCTTGGATCGGATCGTGCCGTGCGGCATTGATGATGCCGGTGTCACATCCCTGGTGGTTGAGACCGGACAGCGCCTGCGCGCGGCCGACGTGGCCGACGATGTCGCCGCCGCTCTGGCGCGCGCCTGACGCCGCTGGTGACCAGGACGCCGATTCCGCGCATAACTGGGCCTTCGGTCCCAGATCAGGCGATCTCTGGCACAGACTGAAGCTGCTGCCATTGTTGTCTGAGAGGGTTCGTGACAAACACCGTCGCCCCGAGGGCCGTCGTCTTCTGCGCGTCGAGGCACGAAACGCCGAGACGCCGATCGAGCGCAAGCCCGAGTGGCTCAAGACCCGCGCCGTGGTGTCGCAGACCTACCAGGAAGTGCGCGGCCTGGTGCGGCAGAAGAAGCCCACACCGTATGCGCGGAGGCCAAACTGCCCCAATATCTACGAGATGCTGGAACGAGCGCGAGGCATCATTCCTCATCGGCGGCGAACTGCGCACGCGCCGTTGCGACTTCTGCGACATCGCCACCGGGCCGTCCCACCGAGTACGACGAGGACGAGCCCGCCAGGGTGGCCGCCTCGGTGGCGCAGATGGAACTGCGCTACGCGACCGTCACCGGCGTCTCCGTGATGACCTTCCGACGGCGGTGCCTGGCTGTACGCCGAGACCGCTCGACAGATCCACGACTGCTGCCCGGCTGCGGCGTCGAGCCCTGGTGCCCGACTCAGGGGCCGTGCGGAGCCGCTGGAAGAGGTCTTCTCTCCGCACCGGAGGTCTTCGCACACACCTGGAGACCGTGCCGCGGATCTTCCGACGCATACGCCCGGCCTTCTCCTACGAGGGGAGTCTGGCAGGTGCGTCGGGCCTCGGAGGCCGGCCTGCTGACCAAGTCGAATCTGATCCTGGGCATGGGCGAGACCCGCGCCGAGATCGAGGATGCCATCGGCAGTCTTGTCGATGCCAAGGTCGATATCCTCACTATCACCCAGTACATGCGTCCTTCCAAGCTGCATCACCCCATCGACCGGTGGGTCAAGCCCCAGAATTCGTGGCGCTGGCGAAGATGGCCGAGGGATGGGCATTCGCCGTCATGAGCGGCCCGATGGTGCGCCTCGTCTACCGTTCGGGAACGCTCTGGGCAGGGCGATGCGCGCCAAGGCCGTCCATACCGAAGAGCATGACGGAGCTCGCGCGCCGGTCACCGCCGGCAGGAGGCGAGCGCCGTCGTCGCCCGTTTGAAGTGACGTATCCCTTGATTCGCAGGATCGGGGAGTACCTACCAGCCGATGAACCACGATCGCGCGGGGAGCGGCACGGCGCCGTCAGCTATGGTGGAGCACTGTGAGCACCGCCCCAGCGCCCAGCTCGAGAAGAAGCGCCGCTTTGTCCTAGCGCATTCAGAGGTGTCGTCCAGAACTCAAGGACTACTACACGATTTCGCGCAGGACCTACCCGTGGATCGGGTGGGCCATGGTGGGAACGATACTGCTGCTCATCTGCCTGGCCGTCGCACTCGCCCTGGTCCGCAACAAAGCGATCTGGCACTGCTGCTCATGGCGGTGGCTCTGGCGCTCGCTGCGGACGTCGCCATCCTGTCGTGGACGACGCGACGCGCCTCTACACCCAGATCGACGTCGGGCGCTGCCAAACTCGTGCTCGATCAGAGTCTCGGTCACTGGCTGGAACTCGAATCCGGACCCGGTGTACGTCAACCCGGAAGACGGGGACGTGATCTGGCGCATGGTCGGCCGCCCCGAGTGGTACTGTCGTGGCGGGTCCACCGGCCGCCTGCAGCGGCCGAGTCGCGAATGAGCAGAGAGATCCTTCGCGCATCCCGTCCACCGTGCCGGTGCAGTCGTCAGCGTCGGCGATGGACGGGGGACTGGGCGACCTGATGGTACTGTGGCCCACCATCAGCAAGCTGCCGACAAAGCCCACAAGGCTCACCGACGCCGAGATCAGTCAGGTCTCAAGCGCCTGTCCTCCCTGTCGATCAGCGGCCTGCCCATCCCCGAACATCGACCCGGCAAAGGCCCGTCCGGACCGACGAGCTATGCGCGGTCGGTGATGCCAGATGTCGGGGAGAAGCACTCCACCGGGCGCCTGAATCACCGGGCGAGTGAAACAACGGAGACACGCACGGCACGCCGGCGTCATGGCGCGCCCGTAGCCTTCGACCAAGCCGCACACCGCGCTGCGTCGGCATCCGAGCCGAGCCGCGCCTAGGCTGACACCATTGATGAGGACACACATGTTCAAGGACGCGTCCGAGATCCTCGCCTACATTGAGAAGGAGGGGTTGCGCTCGTCGATGTCCGCTTCTGCGACCTTCCGGGCATGATGCAGCACTTCACGATTCCAGTGGCCGCATTCGAGGAGGATGCCCTGACCGACGGACTGATGTTCGACGGCTCCTCGATCCGCGGCTTCACGGCTATCCATGAGTCCGACATGAAGCTCGTGCCCGATGTCACCACCGCCTACCTCGACCCCTTCCGCGAGGAGAAGACCCTCGTTGTCAACTTCTCGATCGTGGACCCGTTCACGGACGAGCGCGCTCTCCCGCGATCCCCGTTCGATCGCGGCCAAGGCCGAGGACTACCTGCGATCCACCGGTATCGCCGACACCTGCTACATCGGCGCCGAGGCCGAGTTTTACCTCTTCGACTCCATCGAGTACGAGACCACGCCGGGATCCACTCGCTACGCCATCGACTCCAATGAGGCGGCCTGGAACACCGGACGCAGCGAGGAGGGCGGCAACAAGGGCTACAAGACCCCGTTCAAGGGCGGGTACTTCCCCGTCTCCCCGTCCGACCAGATGACCGACATCCGCAACGCCACGGTACGGACCTGCCTGGAAGCCGGGCTCGCGAGATCGAGCGCGCCCATCACGAGGTCGGTACCGCCGGACAGCAGGAGATCAACCTACCGCTTCGCTTCATTGCCGCCGCCGGCGACTGACATGATGAAGTTCAGCACATCGTGAAGAGACGAGGCCGTGGCGCGAGCAAGACGGCCACCTTCATGCCCAGCCGACTTCGGTGACAACGGCTCGGGGATGCGCTGCCACCACTCACTGTGGAAGGGCGGAAAACCGCTGTTCTTCGACGAGCGCGGATACGGACAGCTCTCCGACTACGCCCGGTGGTACATCGGAGATTCTCAAAGCACGCGCCCAGCCTGCTGGCCTTCACGAACCCATCGGTCAACTCCTTCCGCCGTCTCGTGCCGGGCTTCGAGGCCCCGTCAACCTCGTCTACTCGGCCCGCTAAACCGCTCGGCCTGCATTCGCATCCCGTGACCGGCACCTCGCCCAAGGCCAAGCGCATCGAGATACCGCGTCCCCGACCCTCTGCCAACCCGTACCTTTGTGCTTTCTCGGCCGTCCTCAGGCGGGCATCGACGCGTATTCCGAGGCGCATCGGCCGCGCGAGCCCATCGACAAGGATCTTTACGAGCTTGCGCCCGAGGAGTACTGACGACATCGCCAAGCTGCCCCACTCCTGGACCAGGCGCTCGACGCCCCTGGAGGAGGACCACGAGTACCTCACCGAGGGCGATGTGTTCACTGACCCCATCGATACCTGGATCGAGTACAAGCGGGACAGCAGTGTCTGTTCCCGGCGATCATGCCTACTACGAGTTCGAGCTCTACTACGACCTGTAGATCAGGCGCTGAACCGGTTCATCTGTTCAGCCTCTTACCACCACTCTTTGCTCACCACAGAACCGTTCAGCCCATCTGGCACGTCATGCGCTGCTGGGCCGCCCCGTTGAGTGCGTTGAATTCCACTCCCCCTCGTTCCAATCCACCAGGCGCCAGCCCTCTTCCGGATCGCCTTCGACAAGGCTGATGCCCGCGTTCCGCATGGGGTGGTCGGCGATCAGGCGGGATCCGCTCGCCCGGTGCAGCGGCCAGGGGCCGTCCACAGCCGCAGAGCGGTGCCGTGGAGCGACCAGCAGGGCCGTCCCTCCCGCTCCGACATGTGCTCGGCCGTGGTACGGGCGATCCGGGTGATTCGGCGTTATCGAATCGCGAGTGTCGGCTCCGTCCTCGCCGCTGCCCGGCAGACGTGCGGCCGTGCGCCCGATCATCCATGCCCGTGTCGTGTCCGTGTAGCACGCAACCGAGCGCGCATCCGTGTGCATCTCCAGATCGCCTGCGAGAACCTCCCGCAGGCCCGAATCGATAGTCGCCATCCAGGCCGGTGGCGCCCTCCAGCGCGATCGGTCCTGATCGCGCGCGGGCAATGGGCGACGTCCACAGCGACGGATCTCACCCGAGCCGGTCGATCGACCTCGCCCGGCAACGATGCCGCTTGAGTCCTTAAAGCCGGCGGCGTCCAAAGAGCGCCCAGGAAAAGCCGTATCGAGAGCGCCCGCGATATTGGCGATGGTCCGCCCAGTACGGACGAGAAAGAAAGCTTCACGGCTCTAATCCTGCCAGGGAACGCACGCGGTCTCCTCCGCAGGGGCCTCAGGGTGCTCACGACCACGGATGAGAGGATCCGCCTCACGGCGCGTGCAGCGCGCGCCGCGGAGGCAACGCAGCATGCCCGCGGTTGTCGAGAGCGCGGACGTTTCTCAGGCGTCTCCGGATCGTGAAGGGGCCGAGGCGCCCGGCGCTCCTCGTGCGCGCCTGCTGGCCGTCGGACATGCCCCGCAGCTGACCATTGTCTGAACATGATTTCCGGCGCCCCGCAGCCTCGCCTCGGCCTCCACCGGCTCGGGAATCATCGCCGACCGGTGGGTTGTCGCCCGTCCGCGCAGACCCGGCTCCGGCCTTCCGGAGTCTCGGAGGTCCGTCCGAACACGACCCGCTCGACGACTCGGCGCGGCATGGCGGGCGTGCCGCCGCAGAGGTCCTCCGGCTGAGCGCTCCTGCCTCGCCCGCCAGGCCCACCAGGCTTGCCCGACCAGACGAATCTCACTCAGGCCGTTGGAAGAACTTCGATGCGCTCTCCATGGTCCCGCCCAGTGCCGAGGACGGTCAGCCGCCCGCACCCGTGAGCCAGCAGCGCCAGGCGCCGCGCGGGACGGCCCTCCTCCTCTCGGTGAGCAGGCCCGCCGATCCGGGCCGCGTCAAGCAGCCTCCAGAGTCGACGTTGTACGCAGTTCCGACACTCGCGCGCCGCGCGTGCTGCTGGGCCGCAGGACCCGCAAGCACCGCCCACTCGACGTCGGACAGGCCGCCGGGGCCCAACTTGATATGGCGTGCGGGATTGGTTCCACGCGGCAGACGCTCTGCCTCCATGCGTGCCTTGAGACGACGGATCTGTCTGTGAACCGTCGTCGTCCAGCGCCCGTCTGGGCTCCAGCGCAGAAGGCTCCACGGAGCTCCTCACGAAGGGCGCGACCGAGCTCAGCGCCCGCCGGCGCAGGCCCGGGCCCGCAGAAGCGCCTGGCGCTCCCAAACCGCTGACCAGCGCTCGTAGTAATCGGCGTACGAGGCCCAGCGAGGCGGCTCGTCGGCTGGCGTCGCTTCCGGGCTGCAGGTCCGCGTCGACCTCGAAGGGATGCGGCTGGGCCTCAGACAGAAAGCAGGCGCACGACCATCGGGCGACCGCCTCGCGGCCTCATCGGCGGCTCATGGCGCCGACTCGAAGCGCCGCGCGCGCCTCGTGCACGAACAGGACGTCGGCGTCGAGGCAGTAGGTGGTCTCGGCCGCCGAGAACGCGACCCATGGCGATCATCGCGTGGCGCGCCAGTCCTCCCGACCAGGTTCCCGTCCTCTCTCGGTCCGGAGGCAACCGCGTCCGGACCGTCCCGCAGCGATGACGACGCCGGTGTGCACAGGCTGAGCACGTCGAGAACCGCGTCAGTGGTGTCGGTCAGGAAATACGGCGGTCCGCTCAGGGATCAACGCCGTTCGAGAGTCGGCCAATGCGGCCCGAACGAGTTCACGGGTGCGCACGCATCGCGGCCGCGTGCACGGCACTCCGCCGCTCGGCGCCAAGGCCGGACCTGCCGTCAGCAGTCGGCACGCGCCGGCGCAGAAGACTGCGGACCTCCGGAGTGCAGGGCAGCGATCGCGCGCGGTCGGCCGCTCGCGTCATCGAGCCAGGCGATCGACTCCGGCCGCTCGGCCAGGCGCCTGGCGGTCCACCCGGCGCCGGACGGTACGCACACGGGATCGAGCGGCGTCAGAGTCGCGCAGCATCGCCAAGCGCCAGTGGGATCGCGCCCAGCGCTCCGAGCCAGCAGCCTGAAGGAGAGCAGACCGGGTATCCGGATCCGGACCCCGGCCAGAGCCAGCTGATCATGACGGGCAGGGAGCTGGCGCTGAATCTCAGCGTCGGCTCACTCCCTCGGTCAGCGTGGATGGCGGCGGCAGGGCGCGCTCGGGATCGAGGTAACCCGCCGCTTTGAAGCGCTCGCGGCGCCTGCGGGCCTCGCCGCCGCTGCGTCCCGTCGGCGCTCAGTGTCGCCGCCACCGGTGCGCAGCGTGCAGTGGTAAGACCTCCTCGTGGAGGGCGCGCACGCGCCCTGCGCACCGAGGTGAAAGTGACTCACAGGGCCTCGGGCTCACCCATGATGCGCCGGATCGATGCCCCGCGCAGACGGCGCAGGTCGTCTTCGCCGCGCAGGTCGTGGGTCCGCTGCAGGCGGCCAGAGCTGACTGCGATGCTCCAGCGATCGGCAGCCGATAGCAGGAGTCCAGTTCAGCGGCATCGGAGCGGCCGACGTGCTGGCCGCCGACACACTCGCAGCGCGGCGTCGAACGGACGTGCAGGCGCTCATCGCCGCGCCCATGGACGAGCTGAAGGGCGCTGAACCGTGAACTCGACGTCCCGCAGCCCACCCGCCGGTTTGATACGCTGGTCCTCCCCACTTTGCCGGACTCGTTCTCGACGCGGCGTCGCATGGCACGGGCGTCGTCGACAAGAAATTCTCGCAAAGGCGCTGGCCTCAACACGAAGGATTCGACGGCACTCGCATGGGCGGCGCCGAGACCCGCGTCCCCAGCGCATGGACGTGCTTTCGAGCAGCGCCTGGAATTCCCAGGAGGCGGCCCAGCGCGTCGTAGGTCACATGCGACCTCAGGGGTGCGCACGAGGGCGCCGTCCTCGCCCTCGGGACGCAGAGCCGTGTCCAACGGCCGCAAGGGCGGTTCGCGACCAGTGGCCGAAGTCGCGCGGGCCAGCCCGATGGCGAGATCCGTGCCCAGGCGGACCAGTTCGTCCTCATCGATGGCGTCAATGGCATCGATGGCACTGACGGCTCCGTCGTGGGTCTCGGGGGGCATCAGGGGGCGGTCTGCGGGCCCGACGACATAGATGACATCGACGTCGGACACGTAGTTGAGCTCACGCGCCCCCGTCTTGCCCATTGCGATAACGGCTAGCGCCACGGAGTCGGCCTGCTCCCCCACTCCTGCGCGAGCAATGGCCAGCCCCGCCTCCAGGGCGGCATCGGCGAGCCGAGTCATGCGCTCAACGACCACCGGTATGTGCGCGAGCGGATCGGAGCAGGTCACGTCATCGGCCGCGATGGCCAGGAGCCGGTCGCGGTAGGCCACGCGCATGGCGGCCGTGGCGGCCTCGACACGCGTGCATTCGGCCCCGTCATTGTCGCCGGTGCCGTCGGGGTCGAGGCCGCCAGCCGCCTCTGCCAGGACGACGTCCATCGGCGCTTGATCGGGAGCATCCACAGCATGGGCCGGACCCAGGCGGCAAGGTGATCAGGGTGGCTGATCAGGAGTCCCCAGCGCCCGGGAGGCGCCCAGAACGCCCAGGAGCCGACGACGGTGCTCGTCGCGCTCATCGGGGACCTGCATCTCCTCGGCTGACGCCTCTGAAGCCCCTGCCCCTGAAACCCCTGGAACTTCGGAGTCGGAGGAATCCGGTCCTCCAGTGCCCAGAGATGCAGAAGCCCGCGCAGCCCTCGTCACGGGAGCCGACGGCGGAGGCCAGGCGAACCAGGGAGAGCAACGCGAGGTCGGGATCGGCGACCCGACTGAGCTTTCCCTCGACGAGCTCGGACCGAGACCGGGTCGAGCTCGCGATCCGCTTCCCTCAGGCTCCTGTACAAGGGGAGCAAGCGACTCAGAGCCTCGTCGTGCAGGCACGACCCAGCACGATCGACTTCGTCGAAGCCCGCTCGCACCAGCCGCGTGCGCACACTCGTGCGCCGTTGTCCGAATGGCCTGGAGGAGCTCTCGTTCCATCGACCGGTCGTAGCGCTGCTCCGTATTCGGGGATTCGGGCATTCAGGTGCGCGGGAAGAACTGGCTGATCTCGAGTCGGTGACTTGGGCGTCGTATGAGCGGTATTCCCTGCGCTTATTGCGCAAGAAGTACTCGAAGGCGTCTTCTCCCAGCGTGTCCGCCACGAGGTCGGAATCGCTCATGGCGGCCACGGCCCGCTTGGAGCGAGGTGGGCAGGGCTGCCATGCCCATGGCTCTGCGCTCGCCCTCGGACAGCGCCCAGACGATCATCCTCGGTCTCGGAGGGCAGTTCGTAGCCTCCTCGATCCCTTTCAGGCCCGCAGCCAGAATGACGGCGTAAGCGAGGTAGGGGTTGGCAGAGGAGTCGATGCCGCGGTACTCGACTCGCACGGATTGGCCCTTGCCCGGCTTGTGCATGGGCACGCGCACCAGGGCCGAACGGTTGTATGGCCCCAGCACACGTAGCTGAGCCCTCATCCCGGCCCCACATGCGCTTGTAGGAGTTGACGTGCTGGTTGGTCACCGCGCAGATCTCCGATGCGTGGTGCAGGAGTCCGGCGATGAACGACCTGCCGGTCACTGAGAGCTGGTACTCCCCGGACGGGTCGTAGAAGGCGTTGCGGTCGCCCTCGAACAGGGAGAAGTGGGTGTGCATGCCCGAGCCGAACTGGTCGGCGAAGGGCTTGGGCATGAAGGTGGCCAGGCTGCCCTCCTGGAGGGCCACCTCCTCGACGACGGCGCGGAAGGTCATGATGTTGTCCGCCTGGACAGGGCGTCGGCGAAGCGCAGGTCGATCTCGTTCTGCCCGGGACCACCCTCGTGGTGGGAGAACTCCACGGAGATGCCCATCTGCTCGAGCATCAGGATCGCCCGGCGCCGGAATTCGTGCGCGGTGCCGCCGGGCACGTGGTCGAAGTATCCGGCGTGGTCCGTGGGGGCGGATGCGGCCCTCCGCATCCCGGTTGACGAGGTAGAACTCGATCTCTGGGTGGAGGTAGCAGGTGAAGCCGGCCTCGGCGACTCTCGCCAGCTGGCGCTCGAGAACCGCTCGCGGATCGGTGCGGGCGGGCTCGCCGTCGGGGGTCAGGACGTCGCAGAACATGCGGGCGACCCCGTCGGCTCCGGCTCGCCAGGGCAGCATCTGGAAGGTGGACGGGTCTGGGGCCAGCAGCATGTCGGACTCGAGACCCGCGTGAGCCCTCGATCGCGGAGCCGTCGAGCCGATCCCTCCTCGAAGGCGCCCTCGACCTCGGCCGGCGCGATGGCGACGGACTTCAGCTGCCCCTGGACATCGGTGAACCACAGGCGGACGAAGCGGATGTCGCGCTCCTCGATCGCCCGCAGAACGTACTCCTGCTGCTTGTCCATAGTGCCTCCTGAGTCCCTCCTGCACGGGTGTGCGAAGGCGCTGCCTCCTGACGAGAGCCTCACCGAGGCGGATGGGTCGGGAAGGTTTCACACGCCCCGTTGAGGAACGGGACCGAGGCCAACTCATTCTCATTGAGGACGGCGGTCCGTGAACCGGCATAGGCTTCGCCCCATGGCTCCTCGAGTCGCCCTACAGGCCCTCCACCGCTGAGAGATGTCGCCGGCAGCAAACCGGTTCGTCTCCCCGCCTTCTCGCAGCGAAGGCCGAGGAACCTGACTGACCATGATCACGGCCTACGACAGCCTGACCGCGGCGATCTTCGATGCGGCCGGTATGGACATGATCCTCGTCGGCGACCTGATCGGCAACGTCATGCTCGGCCACGGCTCCACTCTCCCGTCTCCCTTGATGAGATGGTGGTCGCCACCGGGGCGTCGCCAGTGCAGTCGAGCGCGCGTTCGTCATCGCGGATCTGCCCTTCGGAACCTACGAGGCGAGTCCCGAGCAGGCTCTGGCCAGCGCCGTCCGCCTGGTCAAGGCCGCGCCAACGCCGTCAAGCCGGAGGGCGGCCGACCACGGGCGGATGCGATCCGGACCCTGACCGATGCCGGCATCCCCGTCATCGGGGCATCTCGGCTCACACCGCAGTCAGTCAATCACGCTGGGCGGCTTCCGCGTCCAGGGGCGGGAGAGGAGGGCGAGAAGCTTCTGGCGGACGCCGCGCGATCGAGGAGGCGGGCGTGATGGGCATGGTCCTGGAGATGGTGCCGAGCAGGTGGCCGCACGCGTCACCGAGGCCCTCGCCGTCCCCACCATCGGGATCGGCGCGGAGCCCAGTGCGACGGCCAGGTCCTCGTCTGGTCGGACATGGCCGGGATGACGGAGTGGAGGCCGCGCTTCGCCAAGCAGTTCGGGAGGGTCGGCGACGCCCTGCGCCAGGCCGCCCTCGAGTACGCCGCCGCAGTCCGCGAAGGCTCCTTCCCCGCACCGGAGCACTGGTTCAGTTCCTGACGACCTTCAATCCATTCCCCGTCGCGAAGCGGGAGTTCAGTCGCCTGAGTCGCCCTCAGCACTAACGGCCTCGATCCGGTGAGCTCCTCGGAGAAGGTCCACCGATTGAGAAGCCTCTCGAAACGGCGCCCGTCGATATAGACCACCGGGCTGCCGTCCTCGGTCAGTCCCTCGACATCCATGGCGTCGGCCAGCACCTTGGGCTCATCCGCACCACTGTCGATGCGTTCCCACATGGCCCAGGCGTCCAGCCCGGCCTCCTGAGCGGCAACGGTGATGCTGTCGGTGCTGATCTGACCGCGCAGGTTGGCCAGAGCATCGTGGAAGCGCCACAGTCTCCGGCCCCTCGTGACGAGCGGCTTCATGGCGAGAGCAGCGAGAGGCTCTCAGGACCGGTGAGCCAGACGCGGGACAGATTTACGCCCGGCATCACGCAGGCGGCAATGCCCTTGAGCGCCTCCGCGAGGCGCCAGCGCCCCTCGTAGGGACATATCCGCATAATTGATGAGCGTGTGAGGCGTCCGGATTCCCAGTCGTCAGATCCTTATCGAAGTCCACCTCACGGCACAGGTGCTCACCGGGCGGCGGGGGCAGCGAGAGATCCTCCCGAGACGCGGAAGATGACGGTGGCCAGGAGCAGGGCCCCAGCGACGCACGAGGACACCCAGACGGGCCTGGTCGCGCAGCGTCGCTCGTCCTCCAGGGCGAGGTTGGCCACGAGCAGGAGATCGTAAGCCCATGCGGACAGGGCCGCCAGGCCCAGGATCCGGGGCAGGTCCAGGCCGGGCAGGCGGGATCCCGGCACGAGGCGCAGCACCAGGCCTGCTCCCGGCGACGCCCACGAACTTGCTGAGACGAGGCCGCGACGACGGCCCACATGACGCGTGAGGACAAGGCCGCGGCTATAGTGCCGCCGTTGAGCTCCACACCCGCATTGGCCAGGGCGAACAGCGGTACGACGACGTAGTTGACGTACGGCGGCAGCATCCAGGACAGCCGCTGGTTCAGAGGCATGGAGTAGGCCAGGGACTCGCGCAGCATCACGGCGGTACCGGGGTGCGGCGACTGCCGGTAGAGGCGGGCCACCTCGGTGGCGGCGTCGACGTCCGCGCTGCGCACCGGGTAGACCGGCAGAGCAGGGCGATGAGGACACCGGCCAGCGTGGCATGGACGCCCGAGCGGTACAGGGCGTACCAGGTCACGACGGCCAGGAGAACGTACGGGGGCATGCGCCACACGCCCCGGCGGGCCAGGAGCATGATCCCCAGCAGCCCCAGTACCGCACAGCCCAGCGCCATGAGGTTGAGAGCCGGAATAGAAGACCGCGATGACCATCAGGGCGCCGATGTCGTCGATGACGGCGAAGGCGAGGAGGAAAGGCGCGCAGACGCGGGGCCCTCTGGGGCCGATGAGCGCTAGCATGCCCAGGGCGAAGGCCGTATCGGTGGAGATGACCGATCCCCACGCGTGCGCGCCATCGGCGCCGTGCGCGATCGCCCAGTAGGCGAGTGCAGGGACCACGAGGCCGCCGATGGCGGAGACGACGGGCAGGAGCGCCCGACCGGGCAGTCTCAGCTGCCTCGAGGTGAGATCGCGCCGCACATCAGGCCCACCATGAAGAAGGCGGTTGCATGAGGCCTTCATCGACCCAGCCGTGAAGACTGAGCTCGACCTTTAACGGGCCGATGGCCAGCGAGGCGGGGTCTGCCAGAAAACTGTGGTAGCTGTGCCCGACGTTGGCCCATACCGAGTGCCGTGATAGTTGCAGCCGCGAGGCCACAGCCGCATAGGTCTCGTTGATCTGCATGTCACGCAGGCGGGAGGCGCCGGCGCAGCCGAGGCGTCATTTGGCCTCGGTCACAACCGTCGATGTGCTCATGCACGCCCTTTCATCACGAAAGTGGATCGTGTTATCGATGTTCTCCGGGCCCGGGCGCCAACGAGCGTGAGGCCCGTCTCGCACACCCGCAACCATTCGCCATCCGGGCCTCCACCACGACGGCCCATAAGGTAAGGGCTCCGAGCTCCGGAATCTCACTCCAGGGAATCTCACAATGCCCGGGTCCCCGCTTCGATCTCGGGTCGTGGTTGGCGATGAGCCCCAGGCAGCGGGGGTCATGCTCCACAGCGCGCCCATGCAAGGGGCGCGCTCCGCCTGAGAGGCATCGACGACAACGCTGGGGCGCAGCCCCTCATCGAAGAGCCCGCCCAGTGCCCGACGTCCGAGGTGAGCGGGTAGAAGACACGAGTATCAGCGTCAACGGGGCGCAGTCGCCGATGCTCCGCCCAGCGCTCCGACAGCGTCACGCCCTCAACCAGGTCCCATTCATGTTCATGGATCGCGCCATCGGCCGTTTCATCGCCGCGGACGATTGTGCGCACAATCCCCGTGAGTGCCGGGCACGGCGACCTGACCAGGCTGCCGTCGCTGCGAAGACGTCGTACCCGGCGCCATACGGACCGACTGGAGTATTCCACCTGAAGGTCCGCAGATCGACGCCGTCCCACTCGTGAGGAAGATAGGTCGCGCGGTGAAGCGCACCGCCTCGATCTCAGGACGGGAGACGAGGATCCGCGGGCCTCCCGCACCAGGCAGCAGTCCGTCGGCGTGATCACAGTGGAGATGGCTCATGAGCACCAGGTCGAGGTCCCGGGGGCGGATGCCCGCCTCCTCCAGCTGCTCGTCAATGGCCCGGCCCGGGGCAGATCCGCCTTGTTGACGGGATACTGATAGCGCAGGTTGGCGATCTGCCCGAGTCTGCTGCGGTTGAGCTTGTGCCAGCCGGTATCGATGAGAGTCAGGCCGTGACGATTCTCCACCAGGTAGGCGCTCTGCAGGCGCGGCAATGAGATCGCTGCGCCTGCGGAATGCGGGTCCAGGCCAGCGGAGGGTCCTCGGGCCGGTGGTACGGGAGCGTCTTATCGACGATCACTGTGCCCGTATGGGACTTCCAGAATAGTGCTCATGAGCAGCAGTCTAATTCGCAGCACCTATAACCGAGGCGGTACGCGAAGCGAGCGGCGGACTCCTATGCTGTTCTCAGGTTCTTCGGCTTCCTCAGCTTCACCGGCGTCCCTGGCCGATCGCGCTCCCCGCGGCACTCTCACGAAGGGCAGGCTCGGTCCCGATCGCCACGTCCCCGGCTCGATCGCCGCCCCGGTACATGTTCACGACGGCCCCGAGCGGGTGACCGCCTCCGACATCAAGACCCCCGACACGGTTGAGCGGATCCGCCGTGCGGGACAGATTGCGGCTCGCGCTCTGGCCGAGGCCGCGAAGGCGATCGCCCCCGGAGTCACCACCGACGAGCTCGACCGGATCGCCCATGAATACATGTGCGACCACGGCGCCTACCCGTCCTGTCTGGGCTACATGGGATTCCCCAAAGTCGATCTGCGCACGTCTATCAACGAGGTCATCTGCCACGGCATCCCGGATTCGACGCAGCTGCGCAGGGGGACCTGGTCAATCTGGACGTGACCGCCTACCTCGATGGTGTCCACGGCGACACCAACGCCACGTTCCCAGTCGGTCGAGTCGATCCTGAAACGGCCGCCCTCATCGAGCGCACGCGCACCGCCATGGAGCGCGGCATCAAGGCCGTGCGACCGGGGCGGGAGGTCAATGTCATCGGACGCGTCATCGAGAGTACGCGCGCGCTTCCAGTACGGCGTCGTGCGCGACTTCACCGGGCACGGCGTGGGCGAGGCCTTCCACTCGGCCTCATCATCCCCACCACGACGCCGCCCCTGTACGCCGATGTCATGGAGGTCGGTATGGTCTTCACCATCGAGCCCATGCTCACCCTGGGCACCGAGGAATGGGAGCAGTGGGACGACGGCTGGACGGTCGTCACGAAGGACCGCTCCCGCACTGCCCAGTTCGAGCACACCCTGGTGGTGACCGAGAACGGCGCGGAGGTCCTGACGACGCCGTGAGCCGAGATCCCGGATGAGCCCTGAATAGGCCTGCAGAGCCCTGGAGAGCCCAGTAGGTTCCATATCGGGCACCATAATGCGACCGGATAGGACAGAACTCCCCAGTACGATATACGATCGTGAGCCACGACGGCGCGTCCGCGGCGTGTACATTCCTCCCCAGGACGACGTACGTCGCACCGATGCCCCATCATCCGACCGTCCCGGAGGGTTCCTCATGGCACTTCGATTCAACCCACCGCCCTACTGGCCCGCTCCCGGAGGGTTCAATCACCTCCTGCGGGCTGGCAGCCTGACCCGCCTGGGGCCCGGCTCCCGAGGGCTGGCAGCTGTGGGTCGAGGACTCCAGCTCCCGATTCCAGTGCCGGTTCGGCGCCCCAGGCATCATCTGCCGCGGACGCCGCCTGGGCCCGACCAGGCCGTCCCGACCGGATCGTCCCCGATGCGGATCCGACCGGGCAGTCGGCCTCGGCGCCGTCGGGCGACTCACGCAGCCTCGGCGCCCGCGACCGGCTCCGCCCGGGAGCCTCTTACGCCCCGGCATGAACTACGCCCAGTCGCCGACGCCCTTCCACAATCAGGGGGCGCTCAGAGCGTGCCCTGGCGGGCTTCCGCAGGAGGGCCGAGGCTGGCAGCCACCGGGGCCCAGGCGCGGGCGGCCCAAGCCCATCGTCCAGCAGTGGTGGTTCTGGCTGATCATCGGTGTCGTCGTGATCGCGCTGGTCGCGGGCCGCCTCATCGCCATCCTCAGCAATAGCGGCAGTTCCAACAACAATAACAGCCATCACACGAATGACCCGGCGCCGACTGCCGGCCCCACACCGTCCTCGGGCGGCAGCGGCAGCAGCGGTGGTGTGGGTTCAACGGAGAAGAATCCGTATGAGGCGAATGAGACTGTCACTATCACTGCGAACAAGTACAGCACTGATCCGAACGCGTCCATCGATGTCACTTTCGGCGTCGTCGAGGTGGGACGCCACCAGCAGCTCAGGACAGCAGCTCGAAGTACAGCTGGACGGAGCCCCCGCCGGATACGTCTATGTCCGTGTGCCGGTGAGCGTCACGTACCACGGAACGGGACAGTTCAACTATACGGATCTGGATGTCGACTACGTCCAGAACGGCAACACCACCTCTCCCGAGGACTACATCTCATACGAGATCCGCGATGAATTCAAGAGGCGGGACATGCCGCGAGATGGAGGCACCGCCAAGGGGTACATCACCTTCCTGATGACGACTGAGCAGACACAGGCGAAAGACGGTGTGTGGGCTGTCGAGGCCCTGTCCAACTACAACGAAGCCACCTACATCAAGGTGAGGGACGCAGTGACACGATGATCGGAACTGGTCGCTGCCGAGCGGCCGCCCGAGCATGATGTGGGAGTGCCCACCAGGTCGTCCTGGTGGGCACTCCCCATATCAATAGGCCACGCCCCGCAGCAGAGACTCAGGGACTCTGCGAGGAAGGCGAACGAGCCGACCTGTACGCCGGGTTCTGTTACCGCCGACCGTTGCCGGCGGCGGTGGCGACCATCCATCTTGGCCCGCCGTTGCCGGCGGGCTCACGCGACCTACCCGCAGGCTCGGGCGAGCAGCCCTCAAGCCGCCTGCTGTGCGGTCTTCGCTCCGGGCGGGGTTTTGCCGAGCCACCGCAGTCACCTGCGGTGCTGGTGGGCTCTTACCCCACCGTTTCACCCTACCAGCCGGTTCCCCGACAGGCGGTCTATTCTCTGTGGCACTGTCCCGCAGGTCGCCCCGGGTGGCCGTTAGCCACCGCCCTGCTCTGTGAGCGGACGTTCCTCGATCTCCCGGTCCCCAGGGTACCGCGGCCGCCCGGTCGGCTCGTCCGCACTGATGCACTCCTACTCCTCCCCGGAGCCCGCTCGCCTTCTGGGCGGGGCCTCCTGCAACAGTGGCAATAATTACGAGTGCGACAGCGTTCGCCCGGTTCATCGGGCTCACCGAGGTCGCCGGGCCCGCCGGATCAGCCCTCCATGCGCACAAGAGACGACGTCGTTGGCCTCTGCATGGAGGACGGCGTCCGCCGGGGCAGCTGCGATCCGCGCATGTTCAGCGGACTGATCTCGACGGCCCCTCAGCCCGGCGTCCGTACAGGGCGATCGCACCAATGCCCCGGTCGCTGCCCGAGCGGCGTTGTACTCGGCCAGCAGGGCGGCGTCGATTGTGCCGGCGAGCTCAGCACGCCGTGCGCTCGTCTGCTCTATCTCCTGATCAAGACGGGCGAACTCGGCGTCACGGGTGGCGGTCAGCTCACGACCGGAGGCGCGGATCTCCTGCTCCTGGGCGGCCGGGCGATCGACTTCCGCCTGGGCGGCCTCAATGCCTCCATGGCGGCTATCTGCGCGTCCTCAAGAATACTCTGACGGCGGCCGAGCTGGTCGATCTCCCCTGGATGGCGCTCAGGTCCCGAGTGCCGGCAGCTCCGAGAGAGCCCGCTCCCGCAGGATCTCGGCACGGCGCACAACCTGCCCGACCTCATCCTCAGCGCGGGTCGCCTCCGCCTTGGCGTCGGTCAGATCGCCTGTGGCGCGAACGGCATCACGCCGATTGGCGCGCAGACGCCCGACGGCATCCTCAATGCGGCTCAGGACGGGCAGATGGGCGCGCTCATGTGACAGGCGGGCGAGACGGGAATCGAGGCTCTGCAGATCGATGAGAAGACGCTGCTGGCTGAGCGCTCGTCGACGGGTGATCCTTCACTGGCTGGGTATCAGAGTTCTGCATGATCCGAGCGCCCGTTCACAAGCCGGTGCTCAGACGCAGAGTCCACGGGTCGGTGACGACCTCGGACACATACGCGCTGAGTCTACGTCCGTCGGCTGCGGCCGCACGCTCCAGGCGGGCCGCGAGCGGAGGCAGGCCGACCCACTCGGTGGCCCAGTGGGTGCGCACAGCAGATAGGGGCGCCCCGCCTCCAGGTGCTCGGACGCGGGATGGTGACGCAGATCGGCGGTCAGGAATACGTCGGCGCCGGCGTTGCGCGCGGCGGCGAGCAGGAAGTCCCCGGCGCCACCGGACACGGCAACGGTCTCAACGGTCGCCTCAGGGTCCCCGCCGACGAGCAGGCCGGGGCGGATCGGGAAGCGCGACGGCGACCGGCCGCAGCCAGGTCGCGCAGGCAGGTCGGACGCTGGAGTGTGCCGACCCGCCCGATGCCCTGAGTCGGATCCAGCGGATTGGGCTCCAGCGGCACGGCGGAGAGCACGCCGACAGCAGCGGCGAGGGCGGCGGCGACGCCCCGTGGGCGGCATCGAGGGTCGTGGGCGTTGGCCAGGGGCGATTCCGGCTCGAGTGAGGCGGTGAACTGACAAAGTCCCTGGGGTCGGTGGCGGGCACATGGTCGGTCCCGCGCAGGTAGAGGGATGGTGGGTGATGACCATATCGACGCCGCGCTCGATGGCCTCCTCGACGACGGCGGTGACCGGGTCGACCGCCAGGAGGACCGAGCCGACGGACTCCGCGGGATCGCCGCAGATGAGCTGGTTGGAGTCCCAGGACTCGGCGAGCTCGGGCGGGGCCGCGGTGCGCAGCATGGCGACGACATCGGCAACGGTGGGGAAGCGGGGATGCGTCGGGAGGTATCGACGCCCTGCGCGGAAAGTGGTTCGGCGGGGCTGGAAGCGATGACGGGCTGGCTCGCATGAGTGAAGCTAGACTGATGACAGGCGTACCAATGCGGATCTCAATAGACCGATTCAAGGCGACACGGCTGAGCGAAAGATCATGAAAGGGTAACGGGACCCCTGCCCGTCTTTTACTCTGGAGTTATGCGTCGAGGATCCAAGGCTCAGAAAACAGACCTGCGCGTGTTCCTCACCGAGCATCGCGCAGTAGTCACTCCGCCATGGCGGGCCTGCCCGCCAAAGGCCTGCCGCGTCGCGTGCCCGGGCTCCGCCGCGATGAGATCGCCTCGATTACTGGGAGTCGCCACTGATTACTACGCGGACCTCGAACGAGGTCTGCTGCCCGCGGCACCTGAAACGTCTTTACAGGATCTTCTCAGCGAGGTGCTGGCGCTGAGTCCGAATGACCGCCGGCGCCTCAGTCTCCTGCTCGACGCCGCATATCCCAATGGCGGTGCTGTCACACCGGAGCAAACACCCGCCGATCCGCCCGAGCAGCAAGCGGGTAAGCCAGACTCTCCAGCAGATGCGGAGCACAGTTCACATGCTCCGATCAGGCAGCTCTTGGATTCTTTCGACATGCCGGCTTACATGCGCACTCGGTCGCTCGACCTCGTGGCGGTCAATCGACCGGGTCGCCTCCTGTACGCGCCCGTGCTGGAATGGGCCCGAGCCCGGAGGAAGACGGTGAATCTGCTCAATTCGCTTTCCTCGACCAAGACGGCGCAGAGCTTCTGGCCCGACTGGGGCGACGTGATCACACGCGCGGTCTCCGATCTGCGAACGGCGCTTGAGGCGTATCCGAACGATCCTGACCTCATCGGTGTGGTCGGCACTCTGACCGCCCGCAGTCGCCTGTTCTGCCGCATGTGGATCGATCAGGATCTGCCGCCGCACTCATCGCAGGGTGAGGAGAAGATCTTCCACTCCCTCATCGGCACTGTCACGGTCCCCTTCCGCATGCTCGCCGAGGACGACGGCGCACAGGTCGTCGTGTTCACTCGTCTGCCGGCTCCCCGGCACACGCCGCTATGCAGCGTCTGCGCGCCTGGGCTGCGGCGGGCTGACCCTGAGGCGCTCGTTGGGGCTATTGGGCCACATCCGATACCAAAACGGCCCAGGACAGGAAGAGCGGTGAATGCCAATAGGTCGGACGAGCCGCGCCCACATGGATGTGAAAAGCAGATCACTATCGTATGTTCTCAGCCTCTATGCTCTCGGCCTGTGAATCTCCCCGCATGAGCGCCAGCGTGATAACTGCCGTTGTCACGGCGATCACCATCATTCCAACGAGCACGACATGAAGCGAGGCAGTGAACGCATCGGCGAGGACGTTCGTAAGCATCTGGTCGCCACCGGCGAACTCGGCGATGTTCCCGCCCTAGTACCTGGTTCCGCGGCCTCGGTGGCACTCTGTCCTTGTAGAGCATCTGCAGCACGGAGTTTATTTTGGACCAGGCCTACAAGAACGGTGCCGATAACGGCGACTCCGATGGTCTCGCCCGCCAACCTGGACGTGTTGAACATACCTGCGGCGGTGCCCGCGCGCTCCGGCGGAACCGAACCTACCGCGGCACCATCGAGAATACCCGCAGACATGCCCATTCCGGCACCGATCATCAAGAGTCCGCGCAAAGCGCCGCAATAGAATGTCAGGGTCGATGATCAGCAACGCACCCGCTCCCGCGCCGACGAGCAGCATCGAGACCGCTAAAAGCGCGGGAGAGCAGTGGCCCCGCGCGCCAGCAGCTGTCCGGCAGTATCGGGAACAAGACCACTGGAACCGTCATGATGACCATGATCCAGCCCACCACGCCCGAGTCGAAGTCATGCGCAGCAGTCAGGTAGATCGGCTTAAGTACACCAGCAGAGCCACGAAAAGCCAGCGCGACCGGAATCAAGCACAGTGCGAAGAAGCGCGGCTTGCGCAGCGCAAAATCGAACATCGGATGATCCGACCGGCGCTCTGCCCAGACGAACAAAACACCGAAAATCGCCGAGGCAGCGCCCCCTACCATTACGAAAGGCGCAACCCATCTGAGCTGCGGCCCTCCCGCGATGGCAAGTACGAAGGCGAAAAGCGCCGGAGTGAACGTTCCTGCCCCGCCCATCGATACGAGAGATGTAGCAGGCGCAATCTCCCTCAGGCACGCCAATAGTGAGCAGTAGAATGACGACGGCTACGGCGAGGTGCGATCCGAACACGGATCTCCATCCGGCAAAACCAACCAGGGAGACCCGAGGTGACGGACCGACTGCTGAGTCCGGCACCTGCGGCAGAACCGAAGATCGCGAATGCTTTTGCCAGTCGCTTACCCGCGTAGGCCTGGGCGAGGAGGGCACTTCCGGCGGTCATCATCGCCGCAGCAGCAATGCCGGATAAGCCACGCAACATCAAGTAAAAAGGATGTTGTGAGCTATTACGCTGACCAATGAGCATGCTGCGAAAAGCGCTGTCCCAGAAATAAACACTCGTTTTTCGACCGAGGATGTCCGCGAGTGATCCTGAGATCAGCATGAAGGCCGCAAACGTCAGGTTGTATGCGATTGACGACCCGCACCGCAACGCAACGAGGCCGGGACGCAACTCGGCATTGATCTGAGGAATCAGAACCGATGTTCCGGTGAGAGAAGCGAGGAGAATCAGCACCGCCAGACAGGCGGCGACGAGCGTAGCATCTGCCGCGAGCGACTAATCGTCTGCTCAGAAGACGCGAAATACCTTTCCATCGGCATGCGTTTTGTTACTGAACGCGAGGCTAACCTTGCCCGTCGTGCGACCGGCTTCGAGTGCTTCAGCAACCGTGCAGCGTCGGCCAAGTCAGCCGTCTCTGTTAGATCGACTCGAATGAGGCCGCGCGCAACGGCGTCAAGCGACCAGCGGAGAGAGTCGGCCCCTTTCCGGACGATCGGCCAACCAGGCGCCAACATTGAAGCCCGCCGTCGTCTTGTTCTGCAGCCAGTGCTGGGTCGAGTTGACGGCGACGTCGGCCGCTTGAGAGGCATTGCCGACACGGACCAGGCGACCACCGCTGCGCAGTACCCGGAAAAGCATCCGCGGTCGCCTCACCACCAACCGGATCGATAACGATGTCGTAAGTGTCACCGGGGATCGCGGATGGGTCGTCACGCAGGTAACTATGTTCATAACCGAAACCAAGTGCGATTTCCCTCTTCGCGTCCGTCCCGACCACGGCGTCAATTCTCCCCGCGCCGAGTGCGCGGGAGACCTGGGCGAACTGTGAGCCGAGGCCACCGGCACCCGCGTGGATAAGGAGGCTTTCGCCTGGAACAAAGCGGATAGCGGTCGTTAGTGCGAGGTGAGCGGTGACAGTGTTGATCGGGACGACGGACGCGAGATCCATGGTCAGATCGTCGGGGACCTCCGCAACCAGAGAGGCTGGGGGCGCAGACGACTTCGGCGAAGCCACCGGTGCTCGAGCGGGATCGCCGCAACCTTTTGGCCGACCGTGACAGTGGTGACGTTCTCGCCGAGCTCACGGATAGTTCCCGATACCTCCAAGCCGGGAATGCGGCCGAGCCGAGAAGGCATCCTGCCGGTAGTCCATAGAGCATCGATAAGGCCGACACCCGCGAATTGGACATCGATACTGACTTCGTCGTTCGCAGGGCGACGGACTCCGGAACTTCGGTGTCATCGAGTCCGTTGAAGCGGTCATGACGGTTGATGACAAGTGCGCGCATAGGTCTATCTCCTGGATGGGCATCGGACGAGAGCGTTGACGACAACGTAGCATAGAGGTTCTGATACATGCCAGAACTCGATCATACAGCTGAGCTCTCAGTGTCACAGAACACATCACCTAGCACAAAGATCTCTCGTCTCACGCGCTCACCGAACGCCTCACTGCCGCACACAACCCAAGCTCGGTCATCAGTACGCCAGGCTTCGGATGTCGACGACGCGTCGACGCCCCGCTGCCCGTTGCCTTGTTGGTGGTTGTGGGGAGAAGCCTCGCGGCTGGGTCGGCGACGGCCGGCATGATGTCTTGCCCTTGTCTATCAGAATGATCCGGGGGTGTTGTCACCGGCCGTCGTACGGCGAGGTGTGACCGCCGATGAGGGGAATGACCCACCACCCGCTACTGGTGGCGAGGTCTTTCGCAGGCGTGGGTGCGGGGCTCGTCGTCAACAGCCGGCCCTCGTCCCACGGAGCGAAGGAGCGTCAAGCAGGTAACGACATCGGCGGGCCCGTCCAGTTTTCGTGTAAGCGCGTCTATAGGTGCTGATTCGGTCAGGGTAGGCGGTGGTGAGCTGGGCCAGGGCCTTGTTCCAGTCGGTGGTGATCTGTCCTTCGACGAGCTTTGCCCTGGCGCTGCTTGGATGCGCAGTCCTTTCTCCTTGTCGCGTTCTCGCGCTCGTTTGGCCTCGATGTCGCAGATCGCCATGCCACAGCAGCTTGATCACCGCGCCTCATCGGAGGGAAGTGGCCGCGGTTCTTGGAGACCTTGCGTAGCTGGTAGTTCAGCGACTCGATGCTGTTGGTGGTGTAGATGACACGCCTGAGCATCGGCGGGAGGCCAGGAAGGGAGTGAGATCGCCGCCGCTCCCAGGTCGCCTTACCGTCTGCACGTGACAGCATGTCGGACCTCGGAGAGTCGGTCAGGGCCTCGCCAGGCGGCGCCTCCGGTTCAGCGTGTAACGACCGGTCTTGAGCGGCCGCGACGCTTCCGGCGGTCCCCGTGGGAGACGAACCGCATCGAGGCGCGGATCGAGGTGGACCACGCAGGTCTGGACCGTCGCCACAGAGACCGGGTCGCCTCGATCGCCCTCGGGAAGGCCGGTGAGCCCGTCGCTAGCACACGATCAGCACGTCCTGACGCCTCTGTTGCGGCCAGCTCGGCGCACACATGTGCCCAGAAGGGAGGCTCCTTCCTCGGCCTGGACCCAGATACCCAGGACGTGTTGAGCACCCGTCCGCATGTCCACCCCGACCGCGATATGGGCCGGGCGGGAGCAACGACGATCAACGCGGACCTTGGACCCGAGATCGCGTCCGAGATAGACCTCGCGTAGAACTCCTCCAGCGCAAAGTGCGGCGCGCCGCCACTCAGGACAGCATCGGCTACCGCGTCGGCGATCTGAAATGGTCCCCGAGCTGAGCTCCACGCTGAGCGTGGAGGCCAGGTAGCTGGATATCCCGCACCGTCATTCCACCGGCGTACAGGCTGATGATCATGGCATCCAGGCCGTCCAGGCGGCAGCATGCACCTGCGCACCAGACGCGGGGTGAAGGTCCCGTCCGGTCCTGCACCTCGATCTCGAAGGCACTCAGAGTCCACGTCTTGGACGTGGTCCCGTTCCTCGCGTTACCGCGTGCCTGGTGGGTCGTCGGTCGCCGCAATCGTAACCCAGGTGCTCGGTCAGCTCAGCGGCCCGAGCCCCTCTCAAGGCCTCCTTGACCAGGACTGGTAGCAGGTATCAGCGTCATGCTCACCTGCCCGGAATCAATCTGCTCAGACAAGCTAACCAGAGAGCTCCCAGCCGAGCGCAGCTGATCGACCACCTCCCGCCCACCAGCAGGAGCCCTGTTGTCATCATCATTGCTTGATCATCAGTGCAGTCCTTCCACAAGGGCTTACACAAACCATTGAACAGGCTCCATCGGCGTCTTCATCGGTATCGATCGGTAAGGCGGGCACTGGGCAACGGCCCTGACCGCGGCGGGCAAGCGTCTGCGACAAGCCCTTGCCCAGTCAGAACAAGCTGCGGGACCTCTACCGCCTGTCATCGCGTCGGCAGCCTGCTCGCCGTGGTCGACCAGCCAGCACCATCGGCGCCCTAGCGGTCGCTGTCGCCCGGGACTGAGGCATCACGTGGCCTACCTGCCGGGCCTGTCGATGGGCGCATCGCCGACCTGACCCCAGGACAGGCCAAGACCGACCGACGTGACGCGCAGGTCATCGCCGAGCAGCCCGGACCATGCCGCACACCCTGCGCCAGGTCACCACCAGCGATGAGACGCGGCAGCCCTGGCGATGCTGACCGGCTTCGACCTGGACCCAGCCCGCCAGGTCAGCCACGTCTCACCGGACCAGAGGCTTGTACACCCAGACCCCGCCCGCCCTCGAGGCCGTGCTGGGACCACGGCTCGAGACCGACAGCGTGCTGGGTGATCGCCACTTGGCCCCACCCCGGCAGCGTTAAAGCAAGGCAGGGCCGGCCCATCGACGCTAAGCTCAGGCACGGCGCCAAGCGCCGCCCTCTGGGCGCAGGCGATTATCGATGCCCTGACCAGGCAGGCCGTCACCGTCGCGGGGACCGACGCCACTGGCGTCGTCCTGCCCCACCTGGCCCGCCAGCTCATCGCCCTGCACGCCCAGCGCCCGTGACGTCGCCACCCAGGTCGAGGGCCCTGGCGGGTGGCCCTCTCTTGCCCGGTCCTGACCACCGTGCCCGGCATCAGGGGTCCCAGCCGCCGCAGTGTTCCTAGCCAAGACCCTGGGCAAGACCTTCCACCACCGGGGCCCAACTCGCCTCCCATCCGGCCTGCCCCCTCACCCCCAGATCTGGCTCGTCGATCCCAGGCGAGTACACCTCCCACGCCGGCAACAAGCGCCTCAACGCGCCATGTTCTCGGCTTTCGCCTCCCAGATCGGACCCTGCCTCCAGGGCGTACTACCAGCGCAAACGCAGCCAAGGCAAACGCCCGCCAAGCATCCCTCGCCCTGACCCACAGACGCATCCCACCCTCACGCAATACTCAGAAACAGCACCTCCACCACCCCCAGCCAGCCCACCAACTCACCACAACCGCTTAACACACCACACAGGAACACCCTCTCCCGCAGGGCCGCAGCAGAATGCTGCTCCATTTCAGACTCAGTCATCATCACCGATCAGAATGACCCCAGTAGGCCACCTCAGAAGCGCCGAGTATCACAACCGCGGCGAGCCCCGTGCCACCCACCCCGGCACATGCATCCCGGGCGAAGTAGTACAGGCAAGAACCAGAGATTTTCGCGCAAGGATGCGCTGTCAAGAAACGCGCCAAATATTCGTGAAATTGGCTGAATTCATCATCGGTGAACGCGGACCGAAAGGTCATCCTCGATCGCTCGAACCGATTCATCAGCTTTTGACACAAGGCCTTCGCCCGATTCAGTGAGGCGACAGACAAGCACTCAGTATGCAGCGAAGAAAACATCCCGCGCGATCAAGCCCTTGGCTTCAGGTTACTGAGAATCGTCGCCATTGTCTGCGGCGAGACGAGCTGAGCTCGAAACGAGCTGAGCGGCAGATTGACCGGGCGACTGAGCGAGTGTTGCCAGAGTCGCGTACTGGGGCACCGTCAACTCGAAGTCGCGCAAGGCACGAGCCTTTCTCCCCCATAAGGAGGTGCTCGACCCGTTTAATCCCATTACCGAGACGCAAGGACACGTCACCGATGCGCTGCGCCTTCTCCGCGTCGCTTTTCACATTTCCCCTGCCTCACGGCCTTCATATGCGGCTCATTACAATGCACAGCAGTATAACAGGAAGAATAGACATTTCAGCGGCCGTCGCCGGTGAGGCGAGTGCCCTCGGCGGGACTCCGAACTCCGCCCCGCAACGACTGCAAGGTCGCGGTGTCTCATGATTCACCACGAGGGCTGGGCACACGAGCTCATCCGGGAGCCGGTACCCCACTGATTCGAACCCAGGACCATGCCTTATCAGGCACGCACGAGGTATAAACTCGCTGCTCTAACCGCTGAGTCATGGGGCCCGTCGAGCTGGGAGGATGGCCTTCCGTCCGACGTCCGAACCTACCGCAGCACCCGATCGGACGCACCGAGCGCGAGAACCACCGCCCGCCTACGCTGTGGGCGAGCACCCGCCGGGGCCTCCCGTCTTGCCCAGGAGTGACCATGAAACTCGCTCAGCGCGCCCGTATTGCCCAGCCCTTCCACGCCATGTCCATCGGCGCACGCGCTCGCCAGATCGAGGCGGCGGGCGGCCATGTCAAGCTGAGTCTGGGCGGCCGGACTTCGGCGCTCACCCGGTGTGCACGAGGCCATGCGCGCCACCATGGACGACCGCCCTCTGCCCCTACACACCCGCAGCGGGACTGCCCGCCCTGCGCGAGGCCGTCGCCAACCTGTACGCGTCGCGGCACCGTGAGCGTGGACCCGCGCAGGATCCCATCACCGCCGGAGCCTCAGCGGGGCTTCTGCTGGCCACGGCCCTGACCACCGAGCCCGGCGACGACGTCATCATGGCGGATCCGTGCTACCCCTGCAATCGCGAGCTGGTCCAGGCCTTCGGCGGCCGAGTGGTCCTGGCACGAGCGCCTCCAGCCGCTATCAGTCGACGTCGAGTCGATGACGGCACCGGACCCCGACCACGAGCGCGAGTCATGCTCGCCACGCCGTCGAACCCGACGGGCACGACCATCCTTCGACGAGCGCTGGCACGCATCCGACAGGCGCGAGCTCGCGCGCCCTGGCGGATCGTCGATGAGATCTACCTGTCGCTGGCCGATCCCGACCCGGGGCCATCCGGCCCGCACAGCGCCGGAGGCCGATTCGAGGCCATCATCGTCTCCAGCTTCTCGAAGTACTTCGGGATGACGGGCTGGCGGCTGGGCTGGCTGGTACTGCCCGAAGAACTGCTGGAGGCCGCCGACAACCTGGCCGTCAACTTCTTCCTGTGCGCCTCCACGCCCACGCAGATGGCGGCGCTGGCCTGCTTTCACGCCCGAGGCCCTGGCCTCCCTGCGAGGCCAGGCAGGTCGAGCTGCTGGCACGGCGCAAGATCGTCCCTGGACGACCTGAAGAGATCGGACTGTCTGTACCGGAAACCCGGCCGACGGCGCCTTTCTACGCCTACTTCCGACGTCTCGGACACAGGACTGGACTCGACGACATTCTGCATGCGAGCGCTGGAGGAGGCGCATGTGGCCCTGACGCCGGGAGTGGACTTCGGCCCCGCCATGGCCGACACGCATGTGCGCCTGTCCTACGCGGCATCGCGCGCCGAGCTCGCCGAGGGCATGAGACGGCTCGAGGGCTTCGTGCGCCCGCTGGGCTGACCGAGTCCCGCTCCCGGCCCGCCCTCGGTGCCCACGACTTGACCTGGGCGGGCTCCAGGGAGCACGCTGGCCCGCATGGAGACGATCGAACTCTGCAATGTGGCCCGAATGACGCCCTGATGGTGCCGCCGCTGGCGTGGGGCACGATGTGCTTCGGCACCCGCGTCGCCCCGACCATCGCGCACGAGATCCTCGACGCCGCGCTCGACACCGGCGCGACGTTTCTGGACACCGCGAACAACTACGCCTTCTGGGTCGAGGACGGAACCGGTGACGAGTCCGAGACAGTCCTCGGCGACTGGTTCGACGCGCGCCCCAGCGCCCGCGAGCAGGTCGTCCTGGCGACCAAGATCGGCGCGCGCCCGCGGCCGGCGCACCAGGAGCCTGGACGAGACCTCGGCCTGTCGGCGCCCGCAGTGCGGAGCAGACGGAGCAGCCTGATGCGCCCGCGCACCGATCGCATCGACGTGCTCTACGCCCACATCGACGACACCCGGGTGCCGATCGAGGAGACCGTGGGAGCCCTTCAGGAGGAGGTCCGCCGCGGCACGGCCCGAGTGATCGCCTGCTCCAACATCACCTCCTCGCGACTCCGGGGCCGGACTGCGCGCCACTGCGGACGGCCCGCGCTACTCCGTCGTCCAGCAGCGCTTCACCTGCTGACCGCCGCGCCCGGCGCGGACCTATCTCCCACGTGCTCCTCGACGACGCCTCATCGACCTCGCCGTCGGCCAGCACCTCAGTCTAGCCGGCTACTCGCCGCTGCTCGGCGGCGCCTACACCCGGACGATCGTCGACTGCCCGACGCCTACCAGCACGGTGCGACCGCCTCGCAGCTCGCCGCACTCGCACGTGCGGCGGACTCGACTGGGACTGGACGCGGGCAGGTCGTGCTGGCGTGGATGGCAGGCAGGGCCGTGCCCGTGCTCCCCGTGGTCGGGGTGTCCGCAGGGCCCAGCTCGGCTCGGCCGTGCGGGCGATGAGCGCCCCGCTGTCCCGCGACCGTGCTGGCCGACCTGGAGAGCGCACGCGGAACGGTATGATGGCTCGGCGCCCGGAATCACGACTGCACGATCGGCGCGGCCGCCGAGCATCTCGGCCTGAGCGTTGACGCCCTGAGTACTACGAGCGCGCCGGCGTCATTCCTCCGGCTGCTCGCGACGCGGGCGGCCGGCGCCGTACGGGCCCGAGGAGCTGCACCTGCTGGACGTCCTGATCCACCTGCGCGACACCGGCATGCCCCTGGCCAGGATCGCCGAGTTCACCAGGCTCGTGCAGCAAGACAACGGCGTGCCCGAGCGCCTCGCGCTGCGAGGGACCATCGGGAGGCCATCATCGAGGCCGCATGGCGCGTCTGGCCCTATCGCTGAGCGTCGTCGACGACAAGATCGCGGACTACAGCGCCCGCCTCGACGCCGATTCCACGGGCGAGGGTCGCTAGAGGCCCGCCGCCCTGGTTCGTCCTCCGGCGGTGACTAAGTCTCTCCCCGGTCAGTGGTGCACCACAGCGGACGAGACCAGGCGATGATCCATGTTCCTCCTCGTGTTGCCCTCCTCCCCCTCGCGGCGAGCATCCTCACCAGCGACAACAGCGCCGACGCCGGCGGAGGGAAGCCAATCTCGTCCTCCCGACCTGTCGGCGTCCTCGTCTCCTGGGGCTGAGCGGGCGGCTTCTGCTCCTGATCGGGCATCGCGTGTGCCTGCTCGGCCTGGGCTTCGGCACGTGTCACCTTCCTGCGCCTGCGCAGAGCCCGCCGTGCACTCATCAATGCTGGAGGTCGCCGAGACCATTTACTCCACCTGTCAGGCGTACCTGATCCGGCAGGGACGCTTCCTGATGATCCTGTGGGCTCTTCATCACCGCCGTCATCATCGTCGTACTACAAGGCACTGGTCGGCTTCGGATGGGTCAGGGTCGGCGTTGTCGTGGTCTTCTCCCTGCTCGGGATGGGCGGCTCCTACTGCGTGGCCTGGTTCGGAATCCGAGTCAACACCTTCGCCAACGCCCGGACCGCCTTCGCCTCCCTGCGCGGCAAGCCCTACGACGGTGCACGAGATCCCGCTGCGCTCGGGCATGAGCATCGGCATGGTGCTCATCAGCCTCGAACTGCTGATGATGCTGACCATCCTGCTGTTCCTGCCCGCCGACGTGGCCGGGGCCTGCTTCATCGGCTTCGCCATCGGCGAGTCGCTCGGGGGCCTCGGCCCTGCGCATCGCCGGCGGCATCTTCACCAAGATCGCCGACATCGGCGCCGACCTGATGAAGATCGTCTTCAAGATCGACGAGGACGACCCGCGCAATCCCGGCGTCATCGCCGACTGCACGGGCGACAACGCCGGGCGACTCGGTGGGCCCCAGCGCCGACGGCTTCGAGACCTACGGCGTCACCGGCGTCGCCCTGGTCACCTTCGTCCTGCTGGCAGTCCCGGACGCCGGCGCTCCAGGCGATGCTGCTGGTGTGGATCTTCACGGTGCGCGCCGCCATGATCCTGGCCGCCTGGGCGGCCTACGCGATCAACAAGACCTGGGTCCGCCTGCGCTACGCCGACGCCGAGCGGATGAACTTCGAAACCCCGCTGACCACGCTCGTATGGCTGACCAGCGCCCTGTGCATCGTCGCTGACCTGCGTCCACCTGGCTGGTCCTGGGCGGTCTGGGCGCTGGACTGTGGCTGCGCTGGCCACCATCATCACCTGCGGGACGCTCGCGGGGCGCCTCATCCCCGAGCTGGTCAAGGGTCTTCACCTCCACCGCCTCCCAGCACGTTCGCGAGACCGTCCGCTCCTCGCGCCAGGGGGCGGGCCAGCCTCAACATCCTCTCCGGCGTCGTCGCGGGCAACTTCTCCGCCTTCTGGTTGGGCATCACGCGTCGTGGGCCTCATGGGCGCCGCCTTCCTCCTGTCCGGTTCCAAACTGGAGGGCGATCATGGTGGCCCGGCCGTCTTCGCCTTCGGCCTGGTCGCCTTCAGCTTCCTGGGGCATGGGGACCGGTGACCATCGCCGTCGACTCCTACGGGCCCGTCACCGACAACTGCCCAGGCGTCTACGAGCTCTCACGGATCGAGGACCTCGACGGCGATCGACGAGACTGCACCGCGACTTCAGCCTCACTGCGCGGTGGGGAGGGGCCAAGTTCCTCCTCGAGGACAACGACGAGCGCGGCAACACGTTCAAGGCAACGCGCGAAGCCCGTCCTCATCGGAACCGCGGTCGTGAGCGCCACCACCATGATCTTCTCGATCATCATCAGGCTGACCGATCACCTGAGCAGCGGCATCGAGATCTCTCCCTCATGCGCCCCTTCCTCCTGGGACTGATCGCCGAGGAGCCGTGGTGTTCTGGTTCTCCGGGGCCTCCATTCAGGCGGTGACCACGGGCGCCAACCGGGCCGTCGCCTTCATCAAGGAATCGATCCACCTGGATGCACGGGGCGGAGCGCGCCTCCGTGGAGGACTCCAGGCGGGTCGTCGAGATCTGCACGCAGTACGCCCAGCAGGGGATGCTCACGATCTTCCTCGCGGTCTTCTTCGCGACGCTCTCCCTGGCCTTCATCGAGGCCCTTCTTCTTCATCGGCTACCTGGTGTCGATCGCCGTCTTTCGGGCTGTATCAGGGCGATCTACATGGCCAACGCAGGAGGTGCGTGGGACAACGCCAAGAAAGGTTGTCCAGGTCGATCTGCACATGAGGGAACCGCCCTGCACGACGCGCCTCGATCGTCGGGCGACACCGTCAGGGCGATCCTTTCAAGGACACCTCATCGGTGGCTTTGAGACCCGATTATCAAGTTCACAACCTCTTTTCGGCCTGCTCGCCGTCGAGCTCGCCGCCAGCCTCTCCGACCGGGGCTGGGGACCATGGTGCACGTTCTGGCGGCGGCTTTCTTCCTCGTCGTCCCTCTTCTTCGTCCACCGCTCCTTCTACGGCATGAGGGATCCCCGCGCGCTGAAAGCGACGACGACATCGACGAGATCCTGGCGGAGGACTGAGAATCCATGGAGGTGAGCTCGCGGGGATCGCCATCGAAAGTACGGGCGACGATCGATATCTCGTCAGGCGGGCGCGTCGCGAGTCATGAGGGCAGGGCGACACCCTGGTGCGGCGATCTGCTGAGGATCTTCCCCGGAGTCGATCGTCATCGGCGGTTCCCGCCCCGCCAGGCAGGGACTTCGACGTCATCCCCTGGAGGTCTCGACCCGACGGATCTGGTCGTCATCAACATGGACGCGGTGGATTCCCCCACGTCTGGCGGGTCCTCTCCCGCGCTCCCGGAACTGCGCCGGGCACGGTGGCGAGCCGCGCATCATGAACTTCGTCTGGCGGCTCGATGCCCTCGGACGCCCCCGGACGCCACGGCGACACTCGCGCTGTCGTGCGCCCTGTTCCCCACCTTCGCGGACTCCCAGCGCACCGCCAACGAGGTGCGCGAACTCGTGGCGAAGTGGACCGCCCAGCATTTGTACGAGAAATCCAGGCTCTCGTGGGTCAATCTCGGATTCCGGCTCGAGCACATCCGGCCCCGCGTCTACTCGGACGTGCCGATCGTCCTGTATCCGTCGATCTACCTGACCGCGGCAAGCACCCGGAGCAGTTCTTCCGGGTTATCGAACAGGTGCGCCGGGCGGTTCCGCTCAGGGTCGAGATGCGCTTGCAGGAGGACAGCCTCGTCTCGGAGACCGCCATGCGCATCTCCCAGCGGGACTGGGTGTGGATGGGGCCGCTCAGCCACCCGCCAGGCGGTCCTACTGGGAAGCGCTGGCACGGACGACCGCCTTCCTGGCCACCGCGGAGGCCTCCTACGGTCTGCTCTACGTGGGGCGCTGGGGGCAGGCGTCATCGGCGTCCTGCCCGACCGCGAGTGGGCACGCGCCCTCGTCCGGCGTACCTACCCTTCATCTACCGCGATCTCGACGAGGCGGCGTGATGCTGACCCGGGCGCTCAGGGGCCGGAGGCCTGCCGCAGAGATGGACGAGGCCGCGGGCGGATCCTTCTGTCCTGGATCGCCGATCACCACTCCGACGACGCCTTCGACAAAAGCGATCACGTCACGGGTTACCGAGTGGTTCGGCCACTGACCTCGGTCCTCCCAACGACGACAAGCGGGCCGATAACGTCGAAATACCCGCGAGCGCCTCGAGGCACCCTGATGGGCGATGATGTCAAAGGGCGACCGATCTCGGTCCGGAAATCCCGCCGGGCTCCGCCGCTCCTATGGAAGTGATGCCTCTGCGCACTTTTCACACTGACCCCCATTCCGACCCTGCTGTAAAACCAACGTACTTTTTCAACGTGAACGTGCTTTTTCTCCCCTCCTTCTGAGCTTTACCCTCAGAAGGAGGAAAGCTTCCATGTTCGACGACTGTCGTTGACGTTGGGCACTCCACCCATCCGTCCCGACTCGCGCCCCGTCAGGACCAGCCGCACTTCCGGGGTTGAGTCATCCCCTGGTAGCCTATGGGCTTCTTCGGCGTCGTCGGTGAGGTAGGAGATGCGTCTGACGAGGTCGAAGGGGTCGGCGGTGTCGGTGGTGGTCAGGGTGCCGGAGATAGGTTGGGCGGGTCCGCCGCCTATTGAGTAGGTGGCGCTCCAGGTGGTGGTCAGGCTGATGACGACGCCTTGGGCGGTGTGAAAGTACTTGTGGAAGACTCGTGTGATCAGGGTGAGGCGGCTCCAGGGTCCTTGGTTGTGGTGGTGGTTCCATCGCCCCAGTCCCAGGTGTATGACGCCGGGGTGGCCACGATGGTCACCAGGGCGCCTCCGACCTCGGTCTCCGCGGTCTGGGAGTCGCTCGAGTCATAGACGATGACGATTTTGGACACCAACGCCTTGGCGCCGGGGGCTGGCGTGTGATGCCTGATCCGTTGGCCATGACTTTGGAAACGTCCGAGGACGTGACCACGACGGGCACGCCGGCCCTGCAGCTTCCACGGCGGCGGCGGGTTCTTCAGGCGCGGACTGGGGTCTATTGAGAGCATTAACATTAGATCGACCGCTTTTGACGTGCAAACATGCGGAGCTGGCCCTGTTTCCGGCAGAGCGGTCATCCACAGTCTTCGAGAATTCCTCCGCCAAGCGGATCACCGCCCCCTCCCCACAGAAGCCTCCCACCCTGCGCCACCGGAGCAGGCGCCGCCTCCAGGAGACCGTATCAGGGTCGATCACGCGTACGAATACGGGTAAGCCCCAACAGAATCCCACTTCCTTCAGAAGAAAAACTTCATCGTCACTACTCTCCTACAGCGGTCGACGAGGATCATCATCACCATCACCAAGCCACAGCAGAGTACAGCACTTACTTTGTTAAAATTCCTCATTCCACCTCCCCCTCTCGAATGATCCAGTGCCCGTCCGTGTATTTCATGGCAAAAATAATTACCGTGTACGAATGAGGTTCCGCGACCTCGGGCTCTCCTCCAGTTCCGTCATATGTATACGTGGTATCTCTATCGAAGGCGATGTCCACTCAGGGTGCTCGCTGCCAGGACCGGGATCAGGTAACCCGACTGAACAACAGTTTGAGGCCCATGGTCCGCCACCCGCCGGAGTTCGTGGAGTTCTTTCACATTGGTGATCACCGAGTTGCAGAACAGGCAGTCCTGCCGACTCATCGACTTCCACTGCTCCAGGTCCCCCGTAGCGCATACACATGAGGATACAACTGAACGAAGTAAGTCGCCGTCGCAATAGCACCCCTCAGAGGAATTCTCATCCATATTTCTCCGGCTTCTGCGGATCGGCATCGCCAGGGCCGCCTCACGCTGCAGCCGCCTGATCGGCAGGGGAAGGTCCACCGTCGGAATGCCGTCGCAGAGACGGACACAGCAGAAGCCGACGGACCCGCCGCCATCACGGACATCATCACCGCCCCTGCTACACGCCGCCAGCGCTCCCATAGTCCCCAAGGCCCCCGACGCACTCAGCACCACCACCAACACCGCCCGCAGACAGCTTTTTCCAGCGCGGCGGACACGGCAGAAGTGCGCACGCAGACGGGACGAGACCGGACGAGCCATCATCACTCACCACTATCAGCAAGGACGATTCAGGAAAAGACAGGCACTGATAGCTCTTCCGGCCCCACTCAACGCCTCAGCGTCTCAGGGCCGAACAAGCATCACAGCGACATGCTGGCCACGCCCTTGTGAGGGTCTGCCACCCCTTGAAAGCTCTTCTGCGAAAACTCCAGGGGACGCCGCGTCCCTGATGCCCGGCTTTTCCGGTGTCTCACCATGACGGTAGTGATCGACTCCGCTGCGATCGCACGCCTCAAAGCCGAAGCCGCACAGGCCGCCGCCGACGCCGCTGCAGCCAGGCGGCCGCCGCTCAAGCCGCCCTTGACGCCCGCACTCGCGACTGGTGCCCCCAACCACCCCCGAACCGCAGGCCGAAGAATCGACGCAAACGGCACTCAGCCACCCCCGCAGAGCCGGGCAGCAGAGCAGGCTCCCGAATCGAGACGGGCGGGACACGCCCCCGTCGTCGAACACCACTGAGGCACTGCCACCACAGACGGAGCCCGCACCGCCCGCCGACACTCCTAGCTCGGAGACCACCGGGAACACCGAGGATCACTCAGAGCGCCGAAGGCTCGGGGGCGGCCGGAAGCGCTGACTCCGGGGATACAGGGGCTACTACCCTAGGTGCGCTCCGGCTACAGCTTCTCCTCCCCACTCTGCCCGGTGGCACCTACCTGGACACCTCGCCGGGGGCGACCCGGCACCGGTGCCGGGGTTGAACGTCGGCATCCCCCTGGGACTGCTCAACCGGCACGCCCTGGTGGCGGGCGCCACCGGAACCGGTAAGACCCGCACCCTCCAGATGCTCGCCGAGGGCCTGTCAGGCGCGGGCGTTCCGGTCTTCCTGGCCGACGTCAAGGGAGACCTGACCGGCCTGGCCGAGCCCGGCGCCACCGGTGAGAAGCTGGCCGCCCGCCTGGCCTCCACCGGGCAGGCATGGGAGGGGCGCTCCTTCCCCATCGAGCTGTTCACCTTGGGCGGTGGGCCGCAGTCGGGCGCGGGCGCCATCAGCGGCACGCCCATCCGCACCACCGTCACCGAGTTCGGGCCGGTCCTGCTCTCGCGCGTCCTGGGACTGAACGCACCCAGACCTCTGCCCTCCAGCTGGTCTTCCACTGGGCCGACTCCCAGGGGCTGGCCCTGCTGGACCTGAAGGACCTGCGCGCCGTCGTCGACTACCTGACCAACTCCGACGCCGGCAAGGAGGAGTTGAAGACCATCGGCGGCGTCTCGGCCGCTTCGGCCGGTGTCATCCTGCGCGAGATCGCCGCCTGGAGGCGGCCGGCGGCGAGGCGTTCTTCAGGGGAGCCCGCCCCGGACGTGCACGACCTCATGCGTATCTCCCCGACGGCACGGGCATCATCTCCGCCCTGGAGCTGGCCGACATCCAGTCCCAGGGGACGCTGTTCTCCACCTTCCTCATGTGGCTGCTGGCCGAGCTCTTCGAGACCCTGCCGGAGGTGGGCGACCCGGACAAGCCCACCATGGTGTTCTTCTTCGACGAGGCGCACCTGCTGTTCTCAGGGCGCCTCCAGGGCCTTCCTGGAGCGTGGTGCGCACCGTCCGCCTGATCCGCTCCAAGGGCGTCGGCATCGTCTTCATCACCCAGTCGCCCTCACGGACGTATCCCGACGAGGTCCTGGCCCAGCTGGGAAGCCGTGTCCAGCACGCCCTGCGCGCTCTATACCCCGGCCGACGCCGCGAACCTGAAGAAGGCGGTCTCCACCTTCCCGGTCAGCCCCTGGACCTGAGCCGCGTGCTCACCTCGCTTGGGACCGGGCAGGCCGTGGTGAGCGTCCTGGACGAGAAGGGCCGCCCGGCACCGGTGGCGCCGGTGGTGATCAACGCGCCTGCCGCTGTCATGGGTCCGGCCTCGGATTCCACGGTCTCCCAGGTTCTGGGTTCCTCGCCCCTGAAGCCCAAGTACGCCGACACGGTGGACAACGAGTCCGCCTACGAGCTGCTGGCCGCCAGGGTCCAGGCGGACGCCCAGGCCGCCGAGGAGGCGCGCGCGGCCGAGGAGGCCGCCAAGGAGCAGGCCAAGGCCCGAGGGCCGCCGCGGCCAAGGCCGCGGAGAAGGAGGCCGCCAGGAGGCGGCCCGCCAGGAAAAAGGAAGCCGGGAGGCTGGAGCGCGGGCAGCCAAGGAGGCCCGAGCGCCGCCAGCGTGAGGGCCGGGAGGACTACTGGAGCGACGCAAGCGCGAGGTGGGAGAAGACCATCGGCTCTGTGGGCCGCCAGATCACCCGGGAGATCACCCGATCGATCTTTGGCACCCTGCGGCGGCGCTGAACCGAATCGCATTTTAAGAAGCGAGCGACACATCAGGGGTCAGCAGATCCTCGCTACGAACCGACGCAAAGCCCTCCGCGGCCTGGCGCTTCTTCCCGACGATCGCCGGCGCAACCGCAGTCCTGAGCGGGTGCCGCCGGACAGTGTCGACGAGTCCGACTAGCTCGATGCTCGATTCGCCCAGCGGCGCACCGGTCTACCGTTGGGCGAGACGGGAAATGGGGCTTCGTGTCACCCGGAGAGGTGTACATAGGGAAGTGATTCCCATGGGGTGGTTGGTCTGTGCCACTATGATTGATTGGTCGAGCCGCCACCGAGCAACCTCGACGTGCCTGGACCTGGCCAGCGACCAGCTTCCGAATATATTCCTGACCCCTACCGGCGTCCCTGACCAGCCGGGACGCCTCTTCTTGATGAGGAGGATTTCATGCGCATGTCCATCACCCTGATTCCGCGCCTGACAGGCCTGGCCGCAGCCGTCCTCCTGACCGCCGGCACCCTGAGCACCCCGGCCGCCGCCGCACAGCTCAGTCCGCTCAGTCCGTGGAGCAGAACGGCGTCTGCGAGTATGGCGAGATCTGCCTTTACTATGGCAGCGACGCCACCAGGTCGCTCTCAGACTTCTCATCTGATCATGGCATCGACGACTACGGCGACTCTCCGACGGACTGCTACAAGTTCATCAGCCCAGGGGCCGGGCAGGGGCCAGTGCATCAAGAACAACGCCGAGTCGCTTATCGACAACAGCGACCTCGACGTGAGCATGCATACCTCGGGGCCCGCCGAAGGGCACACCTACATGACCCAGCTCTTCGGCATGACCTCTTCCTACCCTCCTACCCCCAGAACTGACGACTACCTCAAGAACTACAACGGCAGCCCATCGTATTCAAAGGGATATGAGGCAGCCGCTACGGGAAAAACCTGTGACCTGACCTCCGCACACCATGCGAGCCGCCCTGGACGGTGGAGTATCTGCTGTTCCGTTACCTTGTTGGTGGTCCTGGGAGTTAGCTCGGGCTGGGCCCGTCTGGGCCGACATGATGATTGCCTGCTCCGTCAGACGATCTGAGACTCCTGTTTGCGTATCAAACGGCGGCGGGCGGTCGATGGTGGGGTGAATCGTAGAGGGCGCCGTTTCGGATCATGGCGTGCAGGCTGAGGACGCGGCGGTGAGTCAGGGCGATGACGGCTGGTGCGGCGCTTGCCCTGGTCGCGTTTGTACCAGTAATGGGCCCTGGAGAGGGGGCGGATCTGAGCACAGGCGAAGGCAGGCAGGAACATAGCTTTTTGATCTCTTGTTGCCGGCGTGGGAGACGTGCTCGCCCTCGATCAAAGCCCCCGACCTTCTGGTCACCAGCGCCGAGGCCAGACGCACGAGAGCGATTGGACCTCGATGCTGAAGGTCTTGCCCAGGTTTCGGCAAAAACTACTGCAGCGGTCCTGGGCGCATGCCGGGCGTGGAAGCCAGGACCGCTGCTGCTCAACACACCATATAGGGAGGCACTACCCTGTCAGCCCGCGTATCAAGCCAGGATGAGCTGGGCGCCGCTCTTCCTGAGCATGGTGAAGGGATCTGTGAAATCCACACCCTCCATGGCGCTTGCAGGCATCAGGGATCTTGGCCCGTTTGCGAGCGCTGGGGGCAGGTATCTCATGGGTGACCACCGTGCGAGTTGTAGGCGCAGGCGTACGCAATGATGAGGTGTCGGCGTCGTTTCCCGTGAAGGCGCCCAGTACGCAGCGGTGAATAATTCCGGCTCACCGCCCGCTGAGTCGATCCTACTGAAGTGCTTGACAGACCCTGGCCCGATCGGACGAAAGAAGCTCCGATGCTCTCTTGCCCATTTTCAACTCATCATCCTTTGATGATCTCCTCGAAAATCGGATCGATGCTGCATACCGCTCCTCCTTCATTCACGCGTTCAGGCCACTTCCAGAACCCTGGAGCCAGATCAGAGTGCATAGTAAAGCGATGCCTCGATCAGGACGTTTAGCATCGACGACGTACGTCAGGCCACTCCCAGTTTTCATCTAGCCATGGAACGCCTTATTTCTATCCCTGGCGGTTCATGCCTGCCCTGCTAGACGTAGCCCCTTCAGAGTGCCGACAGGATCGCCCTGGCGAACTGACGTCCGAAACCTCATGGGCGCGGTGTTGTAATAATTCCCACCCGTGGATTTCGAGTTTTCCTTCAAGGAGCACCATGCAGTGCGCTCGCGCTCCTGCCTGACTTCCCACTAGATTCCATCCCACCCAGTAGACCCCGCATCCTTAGGAGACGGTTGGAGGCACCACCAACGTGCTCGTACTATAGACAGGCTAGGCGCTCCAGCGCCTCTCCGGCGGAGCATCACCCTGATACCGAGCCGCGAGGAGGCTGGAACCAGAACCTCAGCGCAGCAACCCTGTTGCACCGCTTCTCCTCTCGCTTCTCGGTGGGCATGACACCGCTGGTATCAGATGACGCGCTTTCCCCGAGCAGGACATGCAGGAGGCTCATGGACCAGGGTGGGCCACCTGGGCCCCCAGTGTCAGCAGCATTGTCGAAGATGAGGGAGCCATCGCATCCACAAAGCAAAGCCTGAACTCCTGCGGGTCAAGGACGCGCCGGGTATTCTGCCCACAATGCCACTCACCGCGGCAAGCACGCAGCTCCTCGATCCTGTCGATCAGGTGCGCCTCAGGTCTTGCAGGCTCAAATTCCCCCAAGGAGATTCTTCAGTCAAGCTGCGGTGAATTTCCAGAATCCATCCGCCACCTCATGGAGCTCTTCGTTCACTTGGTTTGCCGAGCCGACGACGCCTAAGTCCGCAGCACCATTATCCACTAAATAAAGATCTGTGCCACTCTTGGCAGTCCTGGCAAGGTAGATGATATCAAAAGATTGACTGAAGGGCGCTCAACCTCAGTATCCCGAGGGTTCTCATGTCAGGAGTGAGGGATCCGTTCATGTGGGTGGCTCTGCCAGAAAAGAGATGGCCGAACGGCGTATGGGTTTCTTCGCAAACTCCTCCAGTTGCTTGAGGTCGGAAGAACCCTCTGCTTCACCAGTCGTCAAATTGCGGAATACGGCACTGCAGTGTCATGATCCCATCCGCTCTACTGACCCGCCCATCAGAGCATGGTGGGCGACACCTCGACGCGAGACCGTCCTCCGCTCACCCCTGCAGGCCGCTCAAGTAGTCAGTAGCCGGAACCTCCACTCTCACAGCTCAGAGTAGCGCAGGTCCACGACATCATTGAGCAGCATACTGGGGAGCCCCATAGAACGGAGATGGATCAGGCAGGCACATTGCTCATCGCTAGAAGCCTCAGCGTCAGTCACACAGAAGCCTCAGCGTCAGTCCTTTTCAGAAAGCCCTCAGCGTCGGTCACAATAGGGCCATGCATTGGCGACTCGGCCTCGGGGAACTTCCGCTCAGGGCCGAACCGCCTGCTGTACGCGCTCCGGCGATCCACTCAGTAGATACGAGCCCAGGACCTTAGCTACGCTCAGCGGTCGTGGCCGGCCAGGCGGTAAAAGGCTATGCGGACTCACGACCCATGTACCCGAGGCCCTGGTGACCAGGACCGCTGCAGGTCCAGCCAAGCTGGAACTCGCGCGTACCGCACTCAGGTCCTCCTCCAGGAAGTCCAGGCTCCCCTCATTGAGGCACCAGCCCACGGTGGACCCGGCCGGACTCAGGACACGACGACCGATGCGGGTGTAAACGCATTGCTCTACCAACTAAGGCTACAGGTCCGCAGCGCCGCACAGGGGCCTATAGGCAGGACGACGCTACCAGATCGCTCTCGAGGCTGATCGGGCGCCGACTGCCCGCGCCCGTCTTTCCCCTCCCGCAGTTTGCCAGCGACGACGGCTGGAGGATGCGGATCCGCTCAATGCTTCCCATCGACGCCGCCGACGTCGCATGCATGCCAGCGGTCTCCGCGGCTTCTTCGATCTCAGGTGGGAACCGCTCCGAGTGAGTGCGCGCGCCTTGAGTCAGCACCACAGCAGACCATCACCGTCGGGTTGGCCCGCATCCACGAGCAAGGTCAGTCGGGTCATCCACATGCCGTCATCATAGCGCCACCAGATGAGCGCGGGTCGGCTACGTCCTCATAGTCCTCATCGACAGGCCGGGTCCCGGTCTCGGTCTCCACGGCCTGACAGAGCGCCTCATCGACGTCCTCGTCATGGCCGAACTCCTGGATGATGAGGCCCGAGGCGAAGCCGAAGGCCCCGCCCGCTATGCGCGTCACTGTGGTCTACTCCTTCTTGACGGGCATCGCCCCTTCTCAGACCCCGACGTCGGGGCCGCGAGGACTAGCCCATCGCACGAAGGCCCGGATGCGCAAGCGAACGCATGTGCAACTCATCGGACTCCCGGCACAGTGGGCGGCGAGCGCCTTCTTCACACCTCTCACCCATCACGTGCCTCACATCACGTGAGTTGGGACTTTCTTCCTCCCGAGGCGGTCGTTGCCACCGGGCCCTGGACTAGCACTGTCGGTCCCAGGCGGACCCGGCATGTGCCCGGCAGCTGACGGCCCACCACCACGAGTCAGGCCGTCAGCCGTCGGACTGCCGCCCCACCGCACAGACGCGAGGAAAGGATTCCGTGAGGCACCGGTGACGCCGCGCCGCTGATCGGCAGCCTCTGAGCCAGGGTCGCCGACAACGACCCCGAGGAGACCAGGGAGTGGCTCGAGTCCCTCGACGCCCCTCATCCGGGACAAAGGGCGGCCGCGCGCCCGCTACATCCTCCTGTCGATGCTCGCCGAGGCCCGCAAGAAGAACGTCAGCCCTCCCGGCTCAGACCACCACGCCCTACATCACACGATCACGGTCGACGACGAGCCCTACTTCCCCGGCGACGGGGACGCGAGCGCGCCTACCGCCGCTGGCTGCGCTGGAACGCCGCCGTCATGGTCACCCGCGCCCAGCGCCCCGGCGTCGGGCGTGGGCGGGCACATCCTCCTCTACGCCTCCACCGCCACCCTCTACGAGGTCGGCTTCAACCACTTCTTCCGTGGCAGGGACCACCCCGGCGGCGGCGACCACGTCTTCTTCCGGGGCACGCCTCGCCGGGCAATTACGCCCGCGCCTTCACTCGAGGGCCGCCTGAGCGAGGAGGACCTGGACGGCTTCCGCCAGGAGACTCCCACCCCGCCGCCACCGGCGGGCGCAGCCTGCCCTCCTACCCGCATCCCGCGCCGCATGGAGGACTTCTGGGAGTACCCCACCGTCTCCATGGGCCTGGGTCCCGCCGAGGCGATCTACCAGGCATGGTTCGACAAGTACCTCGCCGGCGCGGGCATCAAGGACACCTCCGCGCAGCGCACGTGGGCCTTCCTGGGCGACGGCGAGATGGATGAGCCCGAGTCGCGCGGCATGCTCCAGCTGGCGGCCTCCCAACAGCTGGACAACCTCACCTTCGTCATCAACTGCAACCTGCAGCGCCTCGACGGCCCAGTGCGAGGCAACGGCAAGATCATTCAGGAGCTCGAGGCCTTCTTCAAGGGCGCGGGGCTGGAACGTCATCAAGGTGATCTGGGGCCGTGGCTGGGACCAGCTGCTGGCCGCTGACAAGGACCACGCCCTGGAGCACCTCATGATGGAGACCCTCGACGGGCGACTATCAGACCTTCAAGGCCAACGACAGCGCCTATGTGCGCGAGCACTTCTTCGGACGCGACCCGCGCACGGCGGAACTCGTCAAGGACTGGACCGATGAGAGATCTGGGCGCTCCAGCGCGGCGGCAACGATCACCGCAAGGTCACGCCGCCTACAAGGGCCGCCACCGAGCGCTGGGCCAGCCCACCGTCATCCTGGCGCACACGGTCAAGGGCCTACCTGGGATCCCCACTTCGCAGGGCCGCAACGCGACCCACCAGATGAAGAAGCTCAGGGCCGACGACCTCAAGGCCTGCGGGACCGCCTGCACATCCCGATCACGGACGCCCAGATCGAGGCCGAACCCCTACATGCCCCTACTACCGGCCGCGACCCCGAGGACCCGGCGCTGCTCTACATGCTCGAGCGCCGCAAGCCGCTCGGCGGGTTCCTGCCCGAGCGACGCGACGACGGCACTCGAGCTCGTGCTCCCGGGGACAAGACCTACAACATCCTCAAGGGCGGCTCCGGCAAGCAGGAGGTCGCCTCGACCATAGCCTTCGTGCGCCTGCTCAAGGAGCTCATCAAGGACAAGGGCATCGGACGCCGCATTGTGCCGATCATCCCGGACGAGTCGCGCACCTTCGGCCTGGAGTCGCTCTTCCCCCACCAAGAAGATCTTCAACACCCAGGGCCAGAACTACACGCCGGTGGACGCCGACATGATGCTGTCCTACCGCGAGTCCGACTCAGTCAGCTCATGCACACCGGCATCAACGAGGCCGGCTCCGCCGCACTGTTCCAAGTCGCGGGCACGAGCTACGCCACCCACGGCCAGCCCATGATCCCGGTCTACATCTTCTACTCGATGTTCGGCTTCCAGCGCACGGGCGACCAGTTCTGGGCCGCCGGCGACCAGCTGGCGCGCGGCTTCGTCATCGGCGCCACCGCCGGGCGCACAACCCCTGACCGGCGAGGGCACCCAGCACATGGACGGCCACTCCCGCTCATCTGCTGGACCAACGACGCCTTCGCCTCCTACGACCCGGCCTACGCCTATGAGATCCGCCATATCGTGCGTGACGCCCTGGAGCGCTGGTACGGACCGGACTCGGGCCGCGACCGCAACCTCATGTACTACCTCACGGTGTACAACGAGCCCATGGTCCAGCCGGCCGAACCGGCCGACGTCGATATCGAGGGCATCATCAAGGGCATCCACAAGCTCGCCGACGCCCCCGAGGGCGACGGGCCCGGGTCCAGCTGCTCGCCTCCGGGCGTCGGCGTGCCATGGGTCCTGGAGGCCCGCGCATCCTGGTTCAGGACTGGGGCGTGCGCGCCTCGGTGTGGTCGGTGACCTCTGGGGCGAGCTGCGCCGCGAGGCCCCTCGCAGCCGAGCGCACAACTTCCTCAACCCCTCCGCCGCCCCGCGCTCCCTACGTCACGGCCGCGCTCGCGGGCGCACGAGGGCCCCGTTCGTCGCCACCAGCGACTACGACCATGCGGTGCCCGACCTCATCCGCGCCATGGGATCCCGGGCGATCTACCACGTGCCTGGCGCGGACGGCTTCGGCTTTCTCCGACACGCGGGCCGCGGCCCGCCGTCACTACCTCATCGACGCGCATTCAGCGTCGTCGTCAAGGCGCTGCAGGCCCTCGCCGACGACGGGCGGGCTCGACCGCCGCAGTACTGCAGCTGGCCGTCGACCGCTACGAGCTGCGGGCAATGTGAACGCCGGGGTCTCCGGCGCGCAGGGCGGCGATGCCCTGAGCGGGATCACGCCGTCACGTTAGCCGGGGCCCGGCTGCTCCGCCTCGGTCAGGAGGACCCGACGGCGCGCTACGCCGTCGAACATCACTGCGTCGCCCGACCGCCGCTCAGCGCCTCGGCGGATCGGCCCTGTCCGCGCCTCGACGGCTCGCCTGCGACTCCTGCGTCCGCCAGTCCGCCTGGAGCAGGGCAGGGTCCGAGCCCGGAGTAGGGCTGGGCTCGATCGCGATAGCGGGGCGCAGCAGATTCTCCACGCTGAGCAGCTCGTCGAGGGATGGCCTCGTCCAGCAGCCCCATCTCCAGGACGACCTCGCGCACATTGCGCCCCGCTGAGCGCGCACTCGCGTCCCACCAGGTCGCCGTTGTGATGACCGATGACCTCATTGAGGTAGGGTGACGATGCCGATGGAGCATCAGCACATTGCGGCGGCACCTCCTCATTGGCCTCGATCCCCGATCGATGCACAGCTCGCGCAGCGTGCGCATGGCATTGCGCAGGAGCCTGATCGACTCGAAGGACAGCTGGCCCGATGACCGGCTCCATGACGTTGAGCTGGAGCTGGCCGGCCTCGGCCGCGAAGGTCAGCGCCACGTCGTTGCCGATGACCTTGAAGCAGACCTGGTTGACGACTTCCGGGATCCGGATTGACCTTGGCGGGCATGATCGAGGAGCCGGCGGCCCGCTCGGGCAGAGCGGATCTCCCCAGGCCCGCGCGCGGCCCCGAGCGACAGCAGCCCGCAGGTCGTTGCAGATCTTGGAGAGCTTGACCGCCAGGCGCTTGATCGCCGCGTGCATGGACACGTAGGCGCCGGTAGTCGCTGGTGGCCTCAGCAGCAGGTCGACGGCCCCTGATGTCCGTCAGACCGGTGAGCTCGCGCAGATGACGCACCACCGCCTCCTGATAGCCGGGGCGTGTTGAGCCCGGTGCCGATGGCCGTGGCGCCCGAGATTGACCTCCAGCAGCAGGGTCCGAGTTGTGGATGAGGCGCTCGACCTCCTCGTCCAGGAGCACGGCGAACGCCTGGAACTCCTGGCCCAGGCTCATGGGAACGGCGTCCTGGAGCTGCGTGCGCCCCATCTTGAGCACGTCGGCGAGATTGGCGGGACTTGCCCAGGAAGGCATCGATGAGCTCGCACAGCTCCGCCTCCAGGCTCTGCACCGCCGCGTACAGGCCCAGGCGGAAGCCCCGTGGGATAGGCGTCGTTGGTCGACTGAGCACTTGTTGACGTGGTCGTTGGGGATGGACGACGTCGTAGCGGCCCTGGCGTAGCCCAGGTGCTCCAGCGCGAGGTTGGCGACGACCTCGTTGGTGTTCATGTTCAGGCTGGTGTCCCGCCCCGCCCTGGAAGGCGTCGATGGGGAACTGGTCGAGGCACCGCCCTACCTCCAGGACCTGATCGCAGGCCCACACGATCGCGTCGGCGACTCTCGGTCGTCGAGCGTGCCCAGCTCCCGGTTGGCCAGGGGCCGAGGCCTTCTTGACCTGGACCATGCCGCGCACGAGGCCGGCTCGTCGCCGACGACCGTTGCGGACATGCGGTAGTTCTCCGTGGCCCGCAGCGTATGGATGCTGAGTGAGGCCCTCGAGCGGGACCTCGCGTGCCCGAGAGATCTTCCTCCAGTACGGGTGGCTGGCGTCATCTTTGCTCCTGCCTCAGCGGGTTCGCCGTCCATCATCACTACCGGCCACTGATGATCACTAACCGGATCAGCCGGGCGCTGGCGGGAGGACCACCGCGTGCTCGTGCCGTAGCTAACACTACTCGCGGGGCCCGAGGAGACGGGTTGTCGTCATCGATTCGCGGGCCTGTGTTCCTCGTTCCTCCGGTCGGGACTCCGGGGGCCCATCGCGCCGCCCCGGAAGGCACCCTGCGCCCAGTACCGGGGCGAAATCCTGCCTGCGGTGAAAGCGCTCTGTACCATCCGCGGTATGTAGACGAGCTCAGCACTCCTGCGGTGGCTTCCTGAGGCGGCGCGCAGAACACGATCATCGAGCACTCGCTTGATCGCATCAGTGCCGCGCACCGTGGTACCGCACGCTGCCGGGTGCCCCGGGCGACACGTCGGGTCTGTGGCGCGACTGGGCGTGACCATATTCGTGGACTCGGTGGAGACCCCGAGCATGCGCCACGACGCCCTCACGGATCTTCAACGCGTGGCACCGCCGCATTGACCGGCACCATCACCCTGGAACAGACCCTGGCCCTGGTGCGCACCGTACTGGACGTCGTCGTCGATGAGGGCCCTCAGGTGGTCCCCGCCGAGGACCACGACATCCCGTGCGCATCCTGGTGCTCACCTTCGGCCGCGATGTGCGCAGCTTCCGCCGCCGCAGAGGTCTATGCGCACGCAGCTGGGGCCCGCGGGCCTGGGACGCGCCTGGAATCCGGCTCGCCGTGGACGCCATGCTCACGACTCCCCTCCGACGCCGCCAGCCGGGCGGGCACCGCAGGCTGGCGCGGCGCAGACCAGTAGTGACCATCGCCGCTCGCACCAGCCTGGACGCCAGCCGGCTCGCATCTGCAGCACACCTGCCGCCAGATCACCACCGACAGCCTGGTGTCCGTGCGGGGAGACTCCGTCATCGTGATCCTGGGCGGTCCCCGACGCCGGGACGCACGTCCGCTGAAGGACGAGAGGCAGAGATCCGAGGCGGGCCATCGACAGGCGGCTCTCGGCAGCGTGGCCCGGCAAGCTCGACGGCGCCGCCGTTGCTGGGACCCGTTGTGGCCGGCATCGCGCCCAGGCCGGGCGCTCTTGCGCTCACGCGCTGGCCAGGCTGAGGGCGCTGCCGCTGGGCCGGGCGCTCAATCCCGTTCATGCCGACGAGCTGCTGCCGAACGGCTCTGGCGGGTGACAGGCTTGCGGCCGAGCAGATCAGCGCCCTGGTGGGCCAGCCCTACGCGCCGTGGGCTCGCCCTTCGAGGAGACGGTGGCCACCTACCTGGCGCTTGGGCGGGAGCCTCGAGGCACCGCCCACCACCCTGTTCGTGCACGCCAACTCAGCTCACCGCCTGGGACGGGTCACCGAGCAGGTTGGGTGGGACGCCACCGATCCCCGTGATGGCCTTATGCTTCACATGGCCGTCATCGTGGGCCGGCTGGCCTGCGACACTGAGGGTAGTGGGGAGTAGACGGTACGCCGTCCGGCCGCCGCCAGGCGGCCAGAACACAACGACGAAACCGGCCGAAACGGGTCGAGGCGGCCCGGCGCCCGCTCCCTGCCCGCGGCGGCCGGCAGTCATTCGCTGGGACGCGCGCGGTGGGTCACAATAGGGTCAGACGTTCAGTCAGACGGCGCCGAAACCGCGCGCACCCCGACGAAGGAGATCCTCGTGGCTGGGAGACCACCGATACTCTTGCCGCCATCGCGGCTATCACCGCCAGGAGGCGGGCGTCGAGACCTCCACGATCACGCGAGATCGCGATTCACCGACGACCTCGACATCGGCTCCCTCGGTCTGCTCACGATCGCGACCGAAGTCGAGGAGCGCTTCGGAGTCATTCTGGACGACTCCCGATCACCACCTGCCCCGGGTCAGCGCCTGGTTGATCTTGTGATCAGGCAGAAGGCCTGAGATGGGGCTCTCGGCGGCGATCTCAGCAGCTCTTGCCCGGTTTCCTCGCCGTCTCCCACAGGCGCGAGCGACCTCGACTTCCGCATGGCCGTGGTGACAGGGACTGGGCGCCGTCAACCCCTCGGCGGTGACGTCGCCTCCACCTGGTCGGCGCTGCGACTCAGGTGCGCGGTTCGCAGCCTCGACGCCTCGTGGATGCGGGCATCCAGATACCCGTCACGATCGCAGCGCCATGCCGTGAACTGCACGGCGGCTGACGCCCAAGGAGGCCGACGCTTGGATCGCGCCAGCGCAGTGCGCCCTGCTGGCGGCACGCCGAGGCGTGGACGCAGGCGGCACTCCAGAGGTCGCCGACGAACGGCTGGCCGTATCGGTCTCTCCTGGAATGGGCCACGGTCCTGCTCGGTCATGGACGCCTGGGACGCCCTGAGGGCGCGGCCCGCAGTGGCGCACCGCATTCCCGCCCTCATGCCCAACGCGGCGGCAAGCATCGGATTGAGCTCCGGGGCCCGCGCGAGCGTCCACTCCCCGGTGGCCGCCTGCGCATCAGGTCTGGAGGCCATCGCCTACGGCGCAGACCTCATTGCGCTGGGACGCGCCGACGTCGTTAGCTTTCGGCGGGACCGACGCGGCACTGCACCCGATGACGGCGGCCGCCTTCGCAGCCATGCGCCCTGTCGACCCGCAACGCGAGCCCGACGGCCTGCGCGGCTTGCTTCGCCGCGGACGCGATGGCTTCGTGCTCAGCGAAGGCGCCGGGCGTCCTCGTCCTCGAGTCGGTGGCGCATGCATGCAGCAGCACGAGGGCCCGGATCCTCGCCGTGCTGGCGGGAGCCGCGGTGCACGGCCGACGCCTTCGACACCGCTCGCCCCAGGCCGACGGCGCTCAGCAGGGCGGGCGCTTCGGCTCGCCCTCCGGCGAGCGGGCATCGAGCCGGAACACGTCGGGCACGTCAATGCCCATGCGACATCCACGCCCGTAGGGATCGGGTCGAAGCCGAGGTTCTAGCGCGCTCTTCGAACGCACCGGTCTCGGCGACCAAGTCCGCCAGTGGCCACCTCTGGGCAGCGCCCGGCGCTGGAGGCGGTTCTGACGGTGATGAGTCTGCGTGAGGGATGGATGCCTCCCACACTCAACAGGGAGGATCGGCCCCGATATCGACCGGCTCGGGCTGGATCATGGGGCTAGGGTCGCTAAGCACCCGGGCTCGACACGGCAGTGAGCACCTCTCTTCGGCAGCCAGCCGCGTGGCTCTGCTTCGCCCGGTGATGCCGGAACGGCATCGGGTCCCATGACCGCATAGCAGCCGCCGGACCCGTGCCGTCGATCGAGTCGTATTCAGCGCAGTCAGTGCATGTCAACACATACCGGTGCGTCGCCCACCCGTGAAGCCAGCGCACCGGTGCGCCAGCACCGGCATAACGGAAGAGCTCGAGCTCGATCGTCCCATGCCTGCCCCAGCGCAGATCAAAGCTGTCGACACGCGCAGCGGGCTCATCGGCGTGTAAAGGGCGGCCGGATGCGATCTCAGGCACGACCATTCCGTGCACATCGGTCTGGGCATGGAAGATGCCCAGGTCGGGCGTGGCACGACCACCGGCCGCCGTCATTGCGGCATCCTCAGTGACCTCGTAGCGCAGTTCGCCCATCCGCGCAGAGCGCTCGTCGAACCGGACCGTGTGCCACACAGCCGACTCAGCTCGTTTTCGGCGCGCATCATCCCCGAGGCAACCTGCGTCCGTCCGTCAAGTGGATACGGGCAGCCTCGGCAGCCCGCCCACTCGATCTTTGCGGGCACAGCGCACGTGGCGCAGAGTGCGCAGTAACACCGCGGGTATAGCACCGTTCGATGGATCGCCTCCTGGTCGTTTCGAATTCGTCTTCGCGGTCTCAGAACCGGATGATCAACGTGATGCACGCGGCGTGCAGGTTCATACTGCCAGACGGCGGCAGCTGGGTCAGGAAGGCGCGACTCGCGCGCCGCGATCAACGACACTCGCATGAACATGCGCCCGGCCCACATCTATCAGGGCGCTGGGCGGGTTCCCGCTACTCTTGCTTCGCCCGTCAGTTCAGCGGCGGAAGATCATCCCAGGCGCGTCGCGGGATCTCATTCTCCGGATACTCCGGGTCTCAACATCTTCGTCTAGCGCCATCAGCGGCATCGATAACATCGACAACATCAACGAAAAGCTCTGTTTGGACTCAGCACAACGTGCGAGCGTTCTTACTGACCTCCCGCCCTGCCAGATCACCGCGCCCCTCATCGCCCGCGACATCCGACCTGACAGCCTCCGAGTCTCCGCAACCGCCGGCGAGTCGGCTCCATCAGCATTGTCACCTCCGCCAGCGCCACTCCTCGGCCCTCGAGGAGGTCTCTCGAGATACTCGATCTCCCAGCGCCCTCGACGCGCCCGGTGCCCTCAATGCCCTCAGTGCGCTCACCGGCGCCCTCCGCGCGCTCGACGAGGGCGGGTCCGGAACGGTGAGATACCGATCAGCCAGGTCGTGGGATGACGATGACGACGACACGGCGGGCCGCTTGAAGAACGGGAGCTCACCACGATCACGGATAACGCTGTCGATGCTTTCGATACTGTCGATACTGCTGCACCGGACTCAAGGCCGGCGCCCTCAGAATCGGCTGGCGGCGGCCTCAGGCCAGCCAGTCGGGAGCCCGATGATCGCTCACCGGGCGGCCTCTGCAGAGCTCTTCGCGCCACCACCGTCAGCATCCACAGGCTGCAGCGCCATTTCGCCCCTGCCGCACTCGGCCGCCTCTTCTTCACCAGAGTCATCAGAGGCCGCTCGCACCTCACCGACGCCTCGGGGACAGCCGCCATCCGCCACCGCTGCTCAGGCCAGCAACAGCTGCGATATCGGCAATGCCCTTGGGCTGCGCAGAGCAGCGCGCCCATCATCGACAGTCCGTCACCGTCGATGCCGGAGCTGCGACCGATGACAGATCTCGGCCTTCGTCACGCCGCACTCAGCTCAGTCTCCGCCCTCGGCATCATCTGCGCTTCGGTGCGCCGGCGCACCGCAGCAAAGTCCCAGTCGGATCGGCGCAGGCGCATCCCGGCGACTACCTCATCGGATGGCTGCGTGCTCGCGCGTCTGCGGATCCTTCTGAACAGAAGCCCTCGGGAATCACGGCGTCAACCGCCGCCGCACCGCGGCGGCGGTCAGAGATGCTGCGGCGGCTGGACGTCGAAACCACGGCTCTGCTCAACCTCCCACACCGACGCCATCAACGCCGGCCGTGGCGCAGGCCTTCTGGACGCGGGCCAGCCAATCGGCACGCTCGGCGTCGGAGCGATCGGACGCGTCCCGTCCCATCTCTCCAGCAGTGAACGGCTTGCCCAGGCGCGTGAGCGTAGCGCGCGTCAGCAAACAGGGCGTCGAGGGATTCCTGGTCATAGGCGTGAGTCGTGCACACATCGACCTCAACGAGGCTGTACACGGCCGTGATGTCCAGACCGGCCTCGGTGCCGTTTCCGTCCGCGGTGTCTGGACGAAGCCCGCAGCGGCCAGCAGCGATCCACGCCAGCGCGCCGCACCCTCGGGCCAGGCGCTGGTAGAAGGCGATGAGATCTTCGGCGCTATCGGCCTTCTCGTTGGGATCGTCGCCCCAGTCCACGTGAGGGCTCGCCGGGCAGGGGAGATGTAGGCGGCATGCTCGCTGGTGCCGTAGGTGCCCCCGGCGAACGGACGTGAGCAGCGACGTGACGTGGGCTCCCAGTCGAGTCGGTCCGGTAAGGGGTTGCGTCGGCCCTGATCGCCGCATCGGATGAAGGACGGGTCCAGGACGATGCCCATGCCCGCGTCCACGGCGGCGCGCGCTTTTAGATCCATCCTGCTCATGCGCTCGAGGGTCGTCCGGTCCTCGAGGCTGGAGGCGATGACGTCGGTCCAGACGCATGCCAGCGGTCACGCCCGTGTCCGGGCCTGGCGACCCGATTGCATCCAGCGTCTTGCGCGCGCTGGGCCGGAGGCGATGACGAGCTTGCTGGCCCTGGTCCGAAGCGGATCAGGACCGTCCGGTGCCGGGAATGGTCCGGGACCGTGTGGGCCGAGTTCTCAGTAATCGGGCAGACGGCGGGAGGCTTCGGGTGTTGGCGTAGCGGTCATCAGCCCGATCGTAACGGTTGAACACGCCCGTGGCCGGGTATGCCGCTTTCCCGCCGTGCGTGGCGTCACGCCGAGGAACCACAGCGGATCCGCGTCCGGCCCGCCCAGCCTGCTCAGGCCGATCCGCTGGCCAAGCCCATGTGCGGGAACCCGGGAAGTACTACGGAGACGCCCCGCTCTCGCGAGCGCCGGCCACCACGGCAGCAAACCGCCGCACGGCGACCAACCGCGGCAAACGGGCCCGACAGCCCGTCCGGGCTTCCGGCCTACTTCACGCGTTGGACTCCGAACCAATAACCGTCCGATTAACGGTCGGATGCTCTGCCATTGAGCGACCACGCGGGAATGGCGCTTGGCGCAGGTGAACTTTAGCAACCGCTCGTACGCCAACGTCGAATCGATGAGCGAGCCGCGCGAGTGCGATCACACGCATGGGTCGCGTGTGGAAGCTGCACCGTCTCGGGCTTTGACGCTCCAGGCGCCGAGGCATCGACGTCATCGGCGCTGAGCGCCCTGATCGTGCGAGCCATCGGCGGATCGGTGACCGAGTAGAGGGGCCATCGGCACGGCGCCGCACACTGTGCCGTATTGGCGCATACCGACCGCTCGGCGGGGAGTCTCGCTGACATGGTGGATGATGGCCCGCATCGATGCGCTGCCCTGAGAGTACCTGCGAAGTCGCTTCTCCACGACCATCACGTCGCCATCCGCCCCGCCTGCCGGGATCCGCTCAGGTACGGACAGCACCGGCGGCACGGCCTCGTGGAGCAGCTCGAGGGTGAAGTGCGCTCACTCGGCGTCAGGTCCCGCGCGTCCACGCCGTCCACGTGCGAGTCGCGTCAACACCATCCTCGTCGAGGGTCTGCCAGACTCGGCGGCGGCCACGGCCAGCTGCCACCTTCCTCATCGGGGGACCGCACCCAGCACCTGTTTCCGAGACGGGGACGGAAGCCGGCCAGATGGGACGGCGAGGCGGTGCTGGGGGACGACGGCGGGCGGAGCAGGCGCATGGCGGCGAGGCTACCGAGGCGCGAGCGTACGCGACATACACGAACGCCAGCGCGAAAGGCGGTAATCTCAAAGCGGGATCTTCGATGACGAGACGCACGCCATGGCATGCCGCGACATCCGCATCATCAGGAACGTCCTGCGCAGTGAGTGAATCACAGACATCGACGACTCGGTCGAAAGCGCTGGTCGAGGACCTGCTCGAGACGGTTGACGACGACGGTCGCGGGGCTGACCGCCAATCAGATCGGTGTTGGGGATGCGCCTTCTCCTGGAACGATACGATGGACAGATCGGCTACATCCTCAGTCGAGGATCGACGGGCTGGACGACGAGCTATCAGGACGAGGGATGAGGGCGCCTGTCCGTGCCGGAGCGCCCGACAGACAGCACGCATGGTATGCGCGGGCCGTGATCGACCTGGACGGCAGGAGGTGGTCGTGGGAGGGCGAGGGCTGATGGGCCGTTGCATCAGCTTTGAGAGTGCGACCATCTCGAGGGCACCTGTACCTGGATACTTTCCGACCACCAGAACCGGTGAGGCCATGAAGGGCTGCGCGCAGGGGTGGCAAAGCCAGGCTGTGAGAAGCCGTGACGCGTTCTCGGCACTGGACGCTCAACGTCATCAGCTGCTCACAACAGGTAAGACTCTCCGTGGCAGGGCGAGTGGTCCGAATCAGCTACCCACCTTGCCAGAGAATCTGCAATTACCCCACTGGAGAACACCTGCAGGCACTTAATCCCAGCGATAGTGTGCCGATGGATACTCAGGCCATCACGGGGCCGCCTGCCTGCCCCACACCGTCAGTGAGCAAACCGAGCGAACTCTTCAGGCGGCCGGGGGCATCGTCCTGAAGGGCCCCGCGGATGCGGCAAAAAACAATATTTGAGCTTGGCGAGCTCGCCGTGCTGCTCGAAGCTCCCCGGAGAGCCCTCGCGGCGGCCGACATCGCCCCGCGCATGCTGCTGGCGGAGAACGCCCGCGTCTTCTCGACGAGTGGCAACTCGTACCCCACCTAATGGAATCTGGCGCGCCGCGACATCGACTTCTCCCGGGCGGACGGATTAAATACAGCCATCCGCGGTACCTACGGTGAGCGCCACCCGCCACACGGGTGCGGCACTAAATGTCCGGATCGGCAACCCGGACCCTTGACCTGGGCGGAGGCTCACGCTCTTCACACCGACGGCGTTTCGCTGTCGGCCTGTTTCAAGACCAGCCATCTGCCCAAGGCGACCTGACCACTGCACCGCTGAGCGGCATTGTGAGCGGGTCTTGCGCCCGAGCTTCCCGGGCCTGATCGACGCCCCGCAGGTCACCGTGCGCAGCCTGGTCAGCTATCTCCAGAGACATCGCCCCTCGACGATGTCAGCAGGCTCGCGAATCTGCGCTCCGAACCCGTTGTGTCATTGAGCAGTTGCCACCGCCCTGGCTCGTTCAGCCGCGGCTGAGGGGCGTCCATCGGAACACTCGAAAGATATCTCTCACCAAGTACTACCCGCCGTCCGAAACCACCAGCAAAGCTCCTGGGCTGCTTCGACGGTCTTTCGTTCTGAAACCTTGCCGGCATGGACGGGTGCCCACACGATCCAGGCCCGCTTGCGCCGCTCGCCTTCGTATCATCTGGCCGACCCGGCACTCGCTGCAGCAGCGCTTCAAGCCGATGCTGCCCGGTTGTTCCAGACCTGAACACGACCAGGACTCTGTTTCAGTCCGGCGTGTCCATGATCTCCTTGTTTGCCGGTGCAGGGGTGGTATTCGCTACCGCGACTCCAGCAACCATGAAGCTGAACGCCCGTCGTCACCGCGGGCTCCTGCGGGGCAGTCGGTCGGCTCGGCGGTGAGACGGAGTGGAACGTGGCCGGGCGACCTGAACACCGCATCGCTTCCCAGATCAACGCCGATCACGGCCTTCCCGCGGTCATCACCGGTACGGGGTTCTGCGGCGGTCCTGCCGGATGGAACCTCACTTCCCGCTCAGCGCTCTGCGGCAGCACTGCCCCACCAAGAGCATCAACCATCGGCAACGCGGGTCACAGCGGCGTCGGCCATGAGAGGGCAGCCGCGCGGGGTCAGCTGCTGACCGGCCGTTGCAGCCCCGCATCCAACAGACCATCGCGGCGAGCTCGGCACCACTTTGGCGTGGCTCCGACGCTTGAGCAGCTCTTACTTTCCGTCCGGGTTTTCGTCATCGTCTCCCGCCGGCGACGCCAGATCAGCCCTCTTTTAGACTGAATCCCCGAGCATCTCACCGCTCCAGCTCACAGACTCGCATCGATGACCTGCCATGCCCGGCCACCGGCAACCGGCCGCCGCGCACCTGAGTAGCCCACGCCACCGGGTGCGGTATTCCTGGCGCATCCTTCCAGATGCAGGAATGCGCACCGGGACCACACCCCACCAGTCCCAATCGCGCCAGCGCCTCATTGTGACGACATTCGAAACCGGGTCTGGCCAGTTGGAGATCTCGTACCACACGGTATCCGGCCTCCCGCCGATTGGCATCAGTCATCTCTGCTACTCGGCATGGGGCGTACTTTGGCGCGACCATCGCTTTGTCGCTGCGCACCGGCGTCGGCTCAGCATGGTCTCTGCGAAATGACTTCCGGCTTTCCGTGAATCGTCGTTGCCCCGGGCGGCTGGCTGGCAGACGGGCGGCCTTGTCGGCTCAGGCTATTTCCGTGCTCGTATGGTCTGTCGTGGACCTTCTCAGCGCGGCTGGGCACGGAAAGGCGAAGAGTTCCATCCGGCCGGACCTACCGGCAGACCCGCGCATGTTCGCCGCGGGCTATTGATCTACATCTGAACGTGCTGTTCGGGCTCGTCTGCTGTCTATGACGACTCGACTTTCCTCCATCTGCCAGCAATGATTCAGGTGTAATATGTTTATGAATGACCTACCGCTCGGCTGAGGAGGAAGTCTAGCTATTTCGAACTCGTCAGCTTCAGGCGGCGTCGACTGGCTGCTGTCGCCAGGCTGTTGCGATGAACGGCTGAGCGAGCGCGGGTCTGTCCGGCCGCCATCGCGGCAGCTTCCACCGTAATGAGAGGATTCTTCGAATAGATGAACTTGCCTCACGGCGCGTTGAAGGACGCTGGCTCGGCTGTTTGGCGGGTTCGGGCTTTGCTCACGATCGTGGCTGCGGAGATGTGACCGAGCTTTGCACATGCGAAGATCGTCGGCTCGGGCGCAATTCCTTTCTATCGCTCGGCTCGGCGGGTCGCCCGGCCCGAATGACGGCTTCAAACCCGGTTTGGCTGGCACTGCGTATCTCGTGGCGTGATCTTCTCGCCCAGGTCCATGATACTGCGGATGAAAACGCCGTTACCATGACGTGACGGGCTCGGATGTTTCTCCGGGCTCATCGTGCGCGCGGTGAACGCCGCTCGCGCGCGGTGCCCGCCGGCTGGCTGGGTTGCGGCACAGGCGTCAGCCGGTGCCACCTCAAAGACGCGGGCGATGACACGTCCACGCCGCTTTGTTGAGACGTTTGCAGGCTGAGGCTGTTGGTGGTGATCACCACATCACCGCGAGCCTGGGCGTTGACGTCCGGTACCGTCGGCTACCGCTTTCGACCCTGCGCGCACGGCTCTGTTTTGTCGGACTATCGATCAGGCCTTCGGGTGGGCGGCCTCCCTCACGATTTTGTCGGTCATTACCACAGGCCGGCGTTGACAACCTCCCGTCTGACTAATCGGTCCGGCTCGTCATTCTCGGGTGGTGTCATCGTTCGAAAGGCGCGCGTCACCGATCGACCGACGCCAGTGGCGTCAGCACATCTCGGTCTCATTTCGGTCTTTGTTCAAAGTCATCATCCGTGCGCATGAACTCTGTGAGGCCCACTCTGGCGTTCGTGTGTTTTGCCTTTCAACCAGCACCATGTCTGCACCTACTCGTCTCCCCAACACTACCCACCAGGCAACCGTTCGAGGCTGAGCAGTGCGACTCCCGACGGAAAGGCACTGAGCCGTGACCTGCGGAAGTCTGTCTACATTTGGTGACACGAGCTTCGCACGATAAGGCATATTTTGCAATGGTTGCTCGAGCCGAGCGGCCCATATTGCTGTCCACCCCAACGGATCTGGCACGAACTTGCCCCGGCACTGTGGCGCCCTCGGCTGACGCCGTCTGGAAAATTTGACACCATGTCGGCGGAACCCTGCCGAGCGATCGCTACTCGATAAATCCGCAATGTACGTCGAGCAGCGGCGTCGACACCCTCGCGCCTGAGCGCTCGCCCGTGAGCACCCCGGCCTGCGTGTGTCTGCGAGGCTTCCTCTGGCTGGCCGCAAAGCCTTCGACTTCACGCGTAACATCGACTCAGGAACGACGTTGCCGGACTGAAACCATCGCAGGCGCCTCGCTCAAACTGCAGTTGTCGCTGCAACTTCGCCCGCAGCTGTTGCAACAGGCATCACGGGTTCCCAGGCTTCTAATACAACATGATCGGCTGTCCGCTGCGATTCCGTGACACCGCGTAACCGGAAAAGCGCGCCAGAAAACTTCCGTTACGATCGAGCCGACGGCCGCCCTAGAACACGCAGGCTCCCCATTTCATCCACCAGGCTATTGTCCCCTCGTACCAGTACAACTTCTCGCCCAGCTGGTGACAACAAAGACGTTTCCAAGTTGGCCAATATGCCTCTGTTTTCGGCACATCTCTCGAAAAACTGACGACGGCTGGCTGGCGAATGTTTCAACGCCGCCGTGTTGCAGGCAAATAGATACAGACATTTCTCCGGAACTGCGGTCGAGCGAACGCGGACGACTCGGCTGAACACGTCGCCTCCATCGTTTCGCAACGGCCTCCTCGTGAGACGAACGTCCCCGGCACGAAAACCGACTCTTTCAGCACCTTCTACCAGCATGACCGAATGACGCACACGCCGTGAACGTTTCACGGCACCACATCCATTTCACCGGACAGCCACCGGCGACTCTGTTGCGGCAAATGTCTCGTTGAGTCGACTCCTGTTCCAGAGTATCCTGGACACTAAGCGCGGCGCCCCGCTTTCACGCGCTCGGCTAACATCATGGGCTGGATGGTGGCGCGTTCAAGCCCACGGCCGCGTAACGATATTCCATGCCACGGCGTCGACGCGACCGCGGCCTGACCGTGATGTTCATCACGAAAACACCGACGATAACCGCTTTCAATCTGCTGCCGGCTAAACGGAAGCAATGCCTCTGCGCTCAACA